>WLWD01002395.1_pt1 | contig 73392 bp, 33 predicted proteins | sample 6712731 | NCBI WGS metagenome assembly WLWD01 (sample SAMN12718690, study PRJNA576275) | sponge metagenome | isolation source: marine sponge | host: Mycale hentscheli | place: New Zealand: South Island, Marlborough, Capsize Point | collected 2014-11-01
ATAATTGACAAGAGGATGTACAAACAGTATTCCAATGTCGGGCTCAAATCCAAGACCCTCATCTTTGCAGGCATGCGCACTTACCATTTAACCATCCAGACCTCACAACCTGATTAACATGTTAAGCTCTTCTTGCATTTTGTTTTGTTTTATTTTCCTTGGTGTTATGAATTATTTATTGAATCAACTGAGTTGTGAAAGAGTGTTTACTTATAGCAGCTAAATAAAATCCACCATTAATTATGGATATAAGAATTGCTTACGATGAAGAAAAAAGGATGCAGATGAGTATAGGCTGAGGATGTAACTACTTAAATCAAGAAGTGGAAGAAAATACATGGAAAGTATACTGAGGAGTACAAGAGATGAGCAAAGGAGGAGAAGGATATTCTAGAGTTGAATAGAAGAATATGAGAAACTGGGATGGTTAAAAAAGAATGAGAGCAGGAGAAGGAAACTATGGTTAAAAATACCTTATATTACTGCACTCCTAAGTTGAAAAAATACCCAACTAGACAGTGTCGCCTGATGTATTAACTGTTCTAACAGAGAATGGTGTAAATAAAAGCAAAACATAACTTTAAATACAGCAGGTTCCAGGTTTTGTGCACTAATATACAGCTTGGAAATACATCGAATACTGACATGAATATAATGATACGAAAATGCATAAGGAGCAGTAGTGAAACTTTGCTAATATTCACCCTTAACTTTTTACTTTCTTGATATGATGCCTCAATCGCATAGGCCTATTAAATTCAGCACACAGTACACATAAACCCATTTCTTGTGCACATGCACTAATGTTGTTTTCATATTTTAAATTGTCGCTACAGTACCACAACAAATTATTATAAGACCGTTGATTCAATTATAACTGGTTTCATAAAAAAGAAAAACTCTGAGGTGCTTGTCAGTCCATAACCAACTACCTCGACATAGGCTGCAGTCAATTTATTTCCTTCACAGCAGTTTTTGTTCAGCATCTCATTATAATAATAATAGGTAGTGTACTGTCTTGAATATTAGTAGTTACAGATATTGGTATCATTGGCAAACTTAAAACATAGGTAATTTTGTATTGTGAAAAAGGAATTCTAAACTGCTTAGGCCCTTCAAAGAGGGACACTATTAATTTAGTGTCCCCGCCTTGAGTGCAGGGACACTTAGTGTCCCATTGTTAGGAGCAGTTACTAAAGGCGCTGTCCAGCCATCGTAAACTACCATATTTAGGGTCCTTCAGTCCCTAAGCAGCACACTCACTGTGCTCGGGAATACTACAACCTAGGCCTTTGGGATCCCAAAAACAATAGTTCCCTCCGAGGCAGCACCTATCTATTATTTAGAGTCCACATACAATTGAATTTTTTCACTTTTTATTTAGTTCTCAACGAAGGAATTGTACAGTAATAATGTAATCTATTAATTTTATTTAAAATTTGTCTCTGCAGATACATGTGACAGGATGTGGCTAGGACACAGAGATGGTCTCATCAGTGCAGCATTGGCATTTGGTGTCATTAGTTTCATTCTGAGTTTTCTATGGCTATTATTTGGACTATGTAAAAGTAAGTTTGTTTCTTTTATTTGGGTGAGTCATTATTACTCACTATAGTATAACTTAACAAGATCTTTTTTTTTAATATTGTGTTAGGTGGTGAATAAGCATTGAGGTGAGATTTCAGTTAGGAATGCAAGTTTGAGCCAGAGCTTTTAGACATATGCATGGCATATTATTATAAGCAAATGATATTAGAACTATGACTTTGATGACCCCATTAAATGAATCTGATTAACCATAAGGCAAGATTATAAATTTTGAATTTTGTTAGCTCTTTTAACAATCTAATGCACATCATCTTACAGTCTACTATAAGCACATATACTTAGTCTTGTGCACATTGTATAGAGGAAATGATAGGAAAATAAACTTTGATGTAACTAGTATACTGACTGCACTTGGGCTTAAAAGAAATTAGAGGTGAGGAAACTTTAATATTCAGGCCAACGAGCAAGACAATAATGGAACATGCACTACACTATAGCTGTCCTTGGGTTAATACGAGACAACTTATAACCAGTAGAAGATGCTGCCAAATGCAATCTTGGAATGAAAGGGCTTGTGGTTGAGGGCCATCTGTATCTCTCTAATCCAGGGCCGAAGGCATAGGAATTCACCTTATGGTGGTGAATTACATTTTAGAAAAATATATTGAAATGTATATAATATATTTCACAACCTTTTCGTTATATTAACATAATTCTTTGTTCTACAACTATACTTAGATAATATTACACAGAATTAGTTAATATAGCACACTATTTTTAACTCATAATTTCCATCTTACTTTAAAATGTATTGTTAACGTGAAATGTATTGATTGTTTTAACATTTCTTGGTTAATACCACAATTGAAATAACCTTTCAGATATTAGTAAGTACATAATGTTCAATAATAGTACAACAAACATTATAACATTCATAACTAATTTCTACTCATAATTACACATGCTTACAACTATACTGAGAGAATAAACACTCAAGTTAACTGACTACTTTAGCACATTATAGATACTTATTAACATACTGTAACCCCACATTTATAAGATGCAGTTTGCATTACTTCATCGACATTATTGATGTCTATGATAATAACTTTATTAATACAATAAGTGCTGAAGAAAGCCGAAATAAAAGCTTTTGAATGTATTGTACTTAAATGTTTTGTTTATAACAATATAGTTTGTGTTCATTGAATTGTGAAAGGCCTTTATGTCCATGTAAAATAGAATATTGTTTCAAATTATTTATATTTACACTGTGCCAATGCTTTAATATAAGAATAAGCTTATAGAAAATAAACTAGATTATAGGAAAGTCAAATATCATCTAGCTTGTACTAAGCTTATAACTTTATAATACGCTGCTGTAGATACTATCTTATATCAAAGCATCGGCACAGTGTTAAAGCTGAATATGTAGAAGATAATGGTTTGATGACATATCCATCAAAGTGAGAGTTAAAACATATTGTTTCATACACTTGCAAATAGATATTATGTAGATAATATACATCTTTTTGTTGATAACCAACAAGTGGCATAGTAACCAGTTTCTGTAACTTTTTGTGACTTGAAAAACAAGTTCAGCTAGAATTACCTCGCAATTTGGAGCTTATGACTTTCCTAATGCTGTTATATCAAAAGAAATCAGGTTGAACCCTAAAAAGGTGTGTTTTTAGGAGGAAAAAAGAGCCCACACATGTGTTTTAGGGGCATACATAAAATCCTTATGTATTATAGTACTTATTACATGAGTCAGAGTGTGATATGGTGAATTATTTCATTAGCAGGCTAATTTATTTTCAGGAGAATGAGGCGAGTGAAAATAAAGTCTGAGAGTGAGATATATAGCCATATCACTCTGATGAGTTCAATATAAGATTTTTTCTACGATAGATATTATTCACTATTGTAGTTTATACTAGCACTAGTAACTTATGGTATAAAATTGGCTATGGGGTTCCTCACACCCCCAGCTGATATTTTAGCAGCTGTTCTAATTTGGTTGGGTAAGCTACACCAGAGAAAGGTAGCTGAAAGAAAAATAACTGGAAAACTGGTATGGGCTTCTTACTATATCTGCTAGGGTAATGAGCTATGCAACTTAGCTACCATGTTATTTCACTTAGTTTACATGCTGTTTCACTTAGTTACTTTTTCATTTCCTTGCACAATACAGCTATGAGATAACACTATGTGATAACATGAGTTATCACATGTGAAAATATATATAAATATATTTATTCCACCATAGATATCTACATATTATTAGGTAAGTGATCCTTTAAATCACTCATCATTTCACGGAGTTATTTGATGCTGTAATAATGAGTGAACGATACAGTGTAGCTAAAGTGCAAATAAAGCTAGCCTGCTATTGGAATGTTACAGCAAGAATTCTCTGTTTATAATGCCAGCATATATATCTAATTAAAAAAACTTGAAATGAAATTTTAATGAGCATTTGGGACTGTGATTTAATGTAGTCAGGTAAGGTTAAAATAACTTGGAGACAATATTATACTTTTAACTGGGGTGTCCAGGCAGCACCTCCTAGTTAACACCAAACCTAATTTCTCCAAACACTCCATTGTTAACAGTGTATTTGTTGGGTATAATGAATGATCAATAGCTACATACTTGTACTTGCCTTCATAAACTATATTAACACCTAGAACATTCTGACAAACTAATACAGATCTTGTAATGACAGAATTAAGATGTTTGCTGTTTGAATTACTTGATGCACAATAGATCTTTGGCTATTACAACATCACTGTTTTAAATCATGTGAATGCATATTTTTGTTACTACATAGGTATTGAGAAGGCCAATAATGCTGAATCAAGGAATCACAGTGATCAGTATGATGTGGTATGTAATTGGAAACTAAATTTATTGCTTTCCTATACCTGTCAAACAAATAACTAGTGGTGTGCTTTCCTTAAATCATATGAGCAACAACTCTTTGCAAAATTCTATAGTTGTTGAAATTTAGATTTTCTCTTTTGACTTGTTCATTCAAAGACGGCAAAGAGAATTAGTGCTGCTGGGTTTGCTATGCTTTTATAAAATAGACAAATGTTTAAGCTAGATGTCTTCTATACTATATCTTGTTTTAAAGGCCTGTAACTCATTAAGAATAATTGTCGGGTTTATTATTTTATTTTGTTATTTTATTAAAATGATTTACCAATAAATATGTCACACATGTCATATAAATATGCAAAAAATTAACAATACAACGTAAATACCATGAAATCTCGATTTTTGCAATCCATGCAAGTGTCTTACAAACTTCGATTGCTTGCCAATTATCCATAAATTGACTAAATACTTCATTCAGAGAGGGGTGTATATTAATGTGTGCTAGAAGAAGATTTAGTGTATAGAGAATTTCATAATGTGTTATGTATTGACCTAAATCTCCATAGAATATTCCCTGCCCAATTAAGATCATATTTTGAGAAGAATTGAGACAATATTATATGCATACTATTGTTACTATGAGGAGGTTGAAAAGTATATTTTCCTATTGTGATTCAGTATAATAATGTCAACTTGCTAAACTGGACACCAATTTATTAAAGTTAAAGATTTTTTACATGCTAAATCAACCTGGATGTAATTTCATATTTTTGTCTACTTTTCCAGTATAGGGTGAAGTGTCATAATATGCAGGGCATTAAGCTTTACCTTCTACAGGATAGAGGAGGCGAAAATATCAAATTCCTCAATATGAGACAATAAGAAATTCCACTGTTTACCCTATGTTGACTACAAAAAAGTTAACAAGTTGAGGGATAGTGATACTTTAATAATTGCAGGGAATTTATTCTTTATAACAATAGAGTATAGTGACATGTTGAGAAATAATAATGACTAAAAATCTTACTCATATTTAAAATATTGGCAAAGAGTGGTAATTATAATATTGTATTTTGTAAGAAATTGAATAAACTATTAGCAAACTAAAGTTACAGTAAAAACAGATAAAAGCAAACAATTTAAAAAAGTTTATTATTCTTATGCGAAAAGATGCACTGATCTGAAACAATTCACATAAGATAATAACTATAATTTTTTGGTGTGTTCTGTTTTAAGCTTTGTAATAAGAAAGTACGATGTTATAAAATTATTGCTATTTTTTAAATCATTAGTTATCTTTGTGGACCAATTAACTTTTCTTCTATCTGATAAATGATTTTGAAACAGGTAGCTAGCTTGTATATAGTAGCTCTGAGGGTTCACCCTTTTATGCTTTATTGTTTTAAATTGTTTGTGCTCTAGGAAGCTGATGAAGAGAATATTAGAACATATTCAGCTGATGGACATAAACAATATAATGAGAGCACTGCAGATGGTGTCAACAGAGTAGCGGAAGAAGTAAGTAGAGAGCTGTGGTACAGTACAGGTCTAGAGATGTATGAAGTTTCCTGTAGTATAGAACAAGTGCAGTTTATATGACTACTAGTGATGTGCTTGAGCACAAATGGCGAGCGAGCCTAAAGACTATACTATTTTTTTATGAATGATTTTGACTTCTAACACTGAAGTCCAGTTTTTAATTTTAGCATACAGGGTAAAGGGATTTCAGTGCCATAGTAGTAACAACTCTCTGCAACTGTTTGAATTGAAGGGAAAAAACAACAACAAAACAATACACGTTATTTAAAAGTTTTCTTTGTGATATTCTTTAGCTAAGTAGTGGTTGTAACACACAATGCTTTGACACAACTGGACATGCACCTACACAGACTTACCTTCACAGTAGTCTAGTGGACAATGTATTTTCAAGTAAATACTGTTGCGCACGGCTTATAACCACGACAAAGAGCGCATTGACTTACCACCGCCACTAACTCGAATAGAAATGGAAGTCCCTTAAGTTTTCAAGTTTTAACTGCACCCACAAAAAAATTCAAAACGGTAAACAATTCAATTTCTAGGGTGATACGGGTACTGATCGATAAACCAGAGGTTCTGTTTAGTGCAATTTGGGACGGGGTCGACCACATAACTAACACAAAATTGCGAAGGTCAAAGTACAAAATGACATACATATGTCCATACATAAATAAATAAACATCCCCGACTTTCGATTGTGTTACCCCTGTAAGTGTCTCACTCGCTACGCTCACTCGCCAATTACTGATTAAGACAGGTGTAGAGTAAAATGGTCTATCATGTAATAATTGACAAATGCTGAGAAAGTTATCTTATCCATTATACAGAACATGTATAGAATAATAAGATTGTCATGTTGTGTCTGATAAGTACAGGATTTATGAATTTCAAGCATACATTACATGTTTAGTCTACTTACGCACATGTTTGAAGCAGGGCAACATGACATGAATGGTACATGACACATGCATGAAAGATGACAACTAACTATCCTATAAATTTCCTGAAGTATCAAAAGTACAGTAAATCTTGGAAATTTTTCAAGTGATAAAATAGCAAGAGGTTTGATGTACTAAACTTTACAACCTAAACACCCTTATAATTACGAGAAGCATAAATCGTATTAAGTGTCCGTATTAAAATAATTTAGCAGGTAATTACAGCCAAATTAACTAACTTAGACAGAAGGATATAACACTCATTCTTTTTTACTTCTCTTCTTCCTTCCCCGCTGAAGCTGGTAAGTTTTGCAAACATACAAACTGGAATACCCTTGATATGTTAACTCCAGAATCATATACCATGAACCTGTTCTTGACACCCTAATTCTTCATATTACCCATCACTAATCCTGGAGAAATACACTTCATATAACGTACACCTGGCAGGTACTATAGAACATAAAATGTTGCCCCGTATCTGCATTGTACTATGATACTCAACCTTACCTTGCACCACTCATTGAGTACCTGATACTTCATTTCACAATTTGCTAATGCTGGAGAGGTACAGTTCATGTAATGAGTACCTGGAAGGTTCTCTAGAACAGATAAGGTTGCCTAGGATTTGGTGCAATGTTCTATTACTTTCACCTTTTTTCACCTCCTGATACTTCATTTTGCCAATTGTGAATTCTGAAACACTTTAAAATACTTCCGGTTTTACCCATATACCCACTCATGTTGCTATTTCTCACATTATTCATTATACAATTGTATTTAGAATTTTACTTTCTATGGACTTAGTTATTGTCAGAAGTAAGTGGGAACCACTTTTTAAATAATTCTTTTTCATAAACTCATATAAGTGCCAACATAATATGTATTATAGTTTACAGACGGAAAACTCTTTTCCAGTTTCGAATAGTACTACTATCACTTGGCATAGTATGAAAAATATTTTACCAAGTAAGAAAAATTCTCGATTGGAAATGGTCATCTATTATATCTCATTGTAATGAGATTTGGTTTTTTCTCTTCAGTGTTTTGACGATTATGAAGGATGCGTAGCTGTTTGAATTAGTAGCTAAATACTTATTAGCTAGTCAATCTTTATTAATAGAAGATTAGATCTTGTTACTTGTAAAAGTATAAAGTATGCTGTAAGGGTCTTGTCATTTGAATTTTTTGTAGCACATATGACACTATTCTTACGTTATAAAAAACATACTCACATCCTCTTTTCAATATGTTATGACTACCAGTCTACTGTAGGTGAGGCCAAACTCAGATCTAACATCCCTTTATTTTGTATTATTTCATAGATAACTAAGAGCAAGAGGATATGCACTCAACTAATTGTATTATTCTTAAACGCTATTGTAAAACCGTTGATAGCTACATAATTAAGAGTAAGCCTAAGCTGCCAGCAAAGTTGTTAGGCACAGTTTTGTGTAGTTTTGTGTTTAGAATTAAAAAAAAAAAAAAGCATGCCAGTATCTACATTACAACAAGTACACAATATCGTATTAATTTTATGTAGTAACCAAAATGATGATGTAGTTCACTGGCCATACATTTTTTTCCATCTACTCTATATTATTACTAAAATTCCTACTCACAGTCTTGCATATATGAGATACTTTTCTTGGTTGATATTCATATTAACAAATGAAATCGTTTCCTTCAATGCTGCAGATGCCAAACAACGTCGAGTCAGATTTTTTAATAGCATTTTGTTTACACTTTCCTTCACTTTAAGGCATAAAATGACCTAGCAACACAATAACTGCACAAGGTGAAAAGAGTCTATTTACAACCATAACAAAATCGGTAAACTGTCTTGATAATTAGAGTTAACAAAAAGTTTGCAAGGCTGCAGAGGTTAACAAACTAGTTATAAACTGATTATACACAAATTTATGTTTATGTTATGGTTGTCAATGAACATTTTTGTGATGAAAGCTTTGCCTTTGCTCTATGGCAGCCCTGAATGAACATGTAGTACAACTCCAGTTCACACACACTGCCTGCTTGTATCGCTTCTTCAGCGAATACAGGTGAAAATCCTATCTACAACTGTAGGCATGGGTGTGTCAGTGCAGGTTTTGGTGGTATAACTAATTTTCAGCTCATACAGATATAATACATAACTAGTGGTGTGCTTGAGCACAAATGGCGAGCGAGCCTAAAGACTATACTATTTTTATTGACTTCTAACACTGAAGCTACTGAAAATAAGGTCCAGTTTTTTTATTTAGCATACAGGGTAAAGGGATTTCAGTGCCATAGTAACAACTCTCTGCAACTGCTTGAATTGAAGGAAAAAACAACAACAACAGAACAATACACATTATTTAAAAGTTTTCTTTGTGATATTCTTTAGCTAAGTAGTGGTTGTAACACACAATGCTTTGACACAGCTGGACATGCACCTACACAGACTTACCTTCGCAGTAGTCTAGTGGACAATGTATTTTCAAGTAAATAACTGTTTGCGCACGGCTTATAACCATGACAAGAGCGCTTGACTTCCCACATCCCTTACCACGCCGCCACTAACTCGATAGAAATGGAAGTCCCTTAATTTTCAAGTTGTAAACTGCAACCCAAAAGAATTCAAAACGTAAACACTTCAATTCTAGGGTGATCGGTACTGATCGATCACCAGAGGACTTCTGTTTAGTGCAATTTGGGACGGATTCGACAACTGAACGAACACAAAAACGCGAGGGTCAAAGTACAAAAATGCCTTACGTACGTCCATACATATATACAAATAAATAAACTAGTGGTGTGCTTGAGCACAAATGGCGAGCGAGCCTGATAGCTAGGTAACATAAAATGTTACTATTTTTAGCTTACTTCATGCAAACACTATAATAGCAGTTATGACATTTGATTTCAGCAAACAAATACAAAATCACTGTCTTACCTTATTAATGGTAACTTTTGTAGTATCAAACATCTGCCATTCTGATAATCTCAATAACCAGTAACTCTTGAACAAGCTCTCAGCTAAGATAAAAAATAAACCAGTGTTATAATTTGTAATTTTAGCCAACAAATATGGAATTACTACTTACATCATTCTTGAGTATTGATAACTTCTGTAGTATCAAATTGAAGTTACTTTGACCATCTGAATTACCTTGAATTCTTGACAACAAGCTCTCACCTACAAAAACAAAAGACACACAAATACAAAATTACTTTCTTACCTCATTTTCTTCAGCAGTGGTAACTTTTGTAGAACCAAATTTGAGTCCTTCTGACTATTTGAATTTACCAGTCACTGTTGACAACAAGCTCTTAGCTATAAAAAAGAAAGGCCAGAGTTATTTTGCATATTAAGCTAACAAATATGGAATTGCGTACTTACCTCGGCATCCCTCGAGTAGTAGTAGCTTCCTTAGCATTAATGCTTTATGTGCTTACATACACTTTTCAGAAGTAGTGATAGCTCTCTTAGTACTGACTACAGGTGGCTCTTGACAACTAGTAACAAGCCGCCCCCTTAGCCGGAAAAAAGGCGAAGTTTTGAATTTAAATCTGGTAAAGGGTCTTCAATGTCATAGTAACCAATCAAATCAACTTTTTGTTTCTTGAAAAGCAAGCGTTTTCGCAGGAATTTTCTCACACTTTGGAGATTAAGTATAAAGTAAGAAGTAAGACTTGCTTAATGCTGTAGTTTCAGAATAAACTGGGGTCAAGCCTAAAAAGCCGTGTTTTTTTTTTTAAACGTTCCCCGCGCGCGCGTTTAAAGGGCATACGTACAATCCATACATACATACCTACATATATTATTGGCGAGCGAGCGTAGCGAGCGAGACACTTACAGGGGTAAAAATGAAAAAATCGGGGATGTTTGTTTATTTGTTTATATATATGGACGTACGTATGTCATTTTGTACTTTGACCCTCCGTATTTTTGTGTTCGCTCCACGTTCGACCCCGTCCCAAACTTCACTAAACAGAATCCTCCGGTTTAGCGACCATTACCCGTATCACCTTAGAAATTGAATTGTTTACGGCTTTGAATTGTTTTGGGGTGCAGTTAAAACTAAAAATCTTGTGGGAGCTCCATTTCTATTCGAGTTAGTGGCGGTGGTAAGTTAATGCGCTATTTGTCACAGTTATAAGCCCTAACTGAACAGTATTTACTTAAAAATGCAACCACGAAGGTAAGTCTTGCGTAGGTATGTTCAGTTGTGTGAAAGTATTGTGCGTTACAACTACTATTGAGAATATCACAAAGAAAATTTTAAATAACGTGATTTGATTTTGTTGCTTCTTTTTCAATTCAAACTGTTGCGGGAGCGGTTACTATGACATTGAAACCCCTTTACCTCATAGTAATGTAAAAACTCGACTTTAATTTAATAGCTTGAGTGTTAGTTGCTAAAATTAAATTTAACAATAGTGTAGTTGCTCGCTCGCCATTTGTGCTCAAGCACACCACTAGTATATAACATATACCCGATTTTGCATTATCCACCCCTAATACTGTCTCGCTCGCTTCGCTCGCTCGCCAATAAATAAACATCCCCGATTTTTGATTGTGTTACCCCTGTAAGTGTCTCGCTCGCTACGCTCGCTCGCCAATTATATATGTATATATGCAGATAATGATTGTTTTATTAGCACATTTGTGCAACTCCTCTAGCATACAAACTAATTTATATTATAATACATATTATACATACATACAAATTCATATATACATACATACAACTATACAACATAAATACATGTAAATATCATTGGTCACAAATACCGCACCATTTTATTTTACTTTTGTGTATTTTTTAATAACAGGATATATACTGCGTCACTAATCACTAGGATGTAGAAATATACTATAGGCATTAATGTGTTTTCGTTACTATTTTTTCTTTTTAAAAAAAGTATTTACTGTATTTTAGCAGTCTGAAGTTCATAATAAGTGCTAGTTCCACGTGATTTACTGGCCATGGTTTGTGTAATTTGCATAAAATTTAATTGCAATTATTGAGTAATATTGGTTCTAATTAAGCTGTACTTTCTTAGCCAATAATTTAAGCATGCAAACCCAGTTGATTGTCGTAATAATATATTCAAAGTACTATATTATAGCCAACTGTTAGTTGTTCTCGTAATTCGTGGTCCAACTGGGGTTTACTAAACTTGCAATATGTAGTTGTAGAAACTGTAATCTCAATTATCACCTTTATTCTACATACTTAATGGTGTAACTTAGTGTCTAAGCTCTTCAAGTGCATACAATCATTGTGACTTGTAATATATAAAATTATGTATTTACCTTACTGCATCTGTTCGGGTATGCGTGGTGTGTACTTCAGAATACAGATTGTTATTTATGCTGCCATTACTTCATATAGTGGACATAAATTTTCTCAATTTAAATTTTGCTATAATCGTATGTTGATAACTTTCAGATGCGATCAGCAAACACTCGCCAACAGAAAGAGGATGGTGTTGGGTAGAAGACACCCCCACAAAATGACTGGAATGGAAGCTTAAGGACAGCCCAGTCTAATTTATGCATTTTACATATTATATGCCACTTAATTATTTCTCATCTAACATTATATTATTATATAATATATATTATTATTAAGTACATGTTTCATAGTTTTTATTATAATTTATAGCAAGCTACATTTATTGTTGTAATAAGTTTTGAATCATTATAACCTGTTAGGAGAGGTTGTCTGATCCTGAACACTACCAGTCTCACTATATTATACTTGACTGCATATTTTTTTGGATAGAATACATACCCCTCGACTCTTACATGCATAAATAAAATGTTTAAACGTTTTGTATAAGTCTATGGCAAGTTCATATGTTCACAAAGTCAATACAGTAGAACCTCTCTTATCCGGGCACCTTGGTTTCAAGGGGTGCCCGTATCTCAGATTTGCCCATATCTCAGAATATACACAATTTTTTTTTCACAATTACTACTTATTTAGATTAATATAATAACTATGTACTAGTGTTACAGTATGATGATAATTTAGTCTGTTAGAAAAGTGCTGCCAGCTGAACTGCCCATCCAAAAGCAGCTGTCAAATTTGCTAGTTGGGATACTTTACCTAATTACAAGGTACAAAGCAGCTGCCCGGTAGAGGGAGGTGCCGTAACTTGGGAGTCCGGATAAGGGAGGTTCTACTGTATTCTCTTTATAGGTTGTGAATCAGAATGCAAGGCAGCACACATATTAGAAATGTGAATCAGTACTCTTTTTTTAAATGGATCTGCTAGGATAATTGACATTGAGCAAATATTATGATCTATTGTGTATGCTTCATCTGATATTTCATATTTTATATTAGAAGGTTTCATACTTAAATCAATTAGATTAACTGTAACATTTTAGGTCTAATGGTAGTATAGACATGTATCCTGATCAGAGGAAAAAAATAGTAAGTTGTTATAACACATTTCTGTCAGGATGGAATCAATACTAGGCACAGGTAACTGCATGCTGTTCCAAACATCAGTCCATAATTTCTATATTTGTATATAACAAAAATGGCATCAAGACAAATGCACATAGTGCTTCAGTTAATCTGCATGAACAGCCTTTCTATGTTGTGGCCATCACATATTGTGTTTTTTTAATAAGTGGACTTTTGCTCAAAGTATATATTTTTTAGCTATAACAAAGCTAATGTATTTCTCATGAATTTAATAATAATCAGGCATTTGTAGGTTATTGCTATGATTTAGCTACTGTTTTATATTTTAATAATTTTTTTTAATTTTATTTTTAAATGCTCAAAGGTAAGCTAGAGAACGCTTTTTTTGCCTTGGACGATAGGTTATGTATTAAAGAAATGGTTGAGTATGAGAAAAAACATAAGGAAATATGTAAAAATGTGAAGGGTGGGTAAGGTAAGCCTGGTACAGTTCCATTTTAGTCCTAACTTTCTCACAAGCTTACAAAATATTTGAAAAAACAAGTAATAATAATGTCTTAAGTAGTAATAATAGCTACACCCTAAGAGGTAGACAGTAGTCTTCCTTTATAATATTATAGCCAGCACTGTGCAAATAGACTGTATGCTATGAAAACAAGTGCCAAATATTTTATTTTTCTATTATGATGTTTACTATTCATGATGTATCTGATGATTGTTAACTGGAACAAACAAGTGTCTTAAGTTATAATAGCTACACCCTAAGAGGTAGACAGTAGTCTTCCTTTATAATCTAGCCAGTACTGTGCAAACAGACTGTATTTTGCTTTTGTTTTCATATGCTATGAAAACAAAAGCAAAATATTTTATTTTTCTACATGATGTTTACTATTCATAATGCATTTGATGATGGTTAACTTGTTTCAATATGGGTGTTGTGTAATATTATATTAGTCTTCAAGTACAGTATATTATTACTATGCATGGGCTACTGGGATTGATTAGCAAGTAAATGTATTAAGTGTGGGAAAAGTATGTACAATTACTGCCGGACACACACATATCCAATTTGTCCTACTACTATTCCTGACAACAGTCAAACAGTCTAGACTGAGCTAGGCTGGCTAGATTATTATAAAGAAAGCTACTGTCTACCTCTAAGGGCCTAGCTATTTTTACTTTATGACATAACTATCTTAGAATACTATTGTTGTTTTATATGTCCATAGTAATTTCTAAATATGTGATATAACATGGGTGTAGACAAGTATACTATTGAAGAGATGGCCTTAAAGTTTGTCACACATGCCACCCACAGACTTGTTAAAATAAATATTTTGCAAGTATCTCTATCTTGAACTGGACTTAGTAAAATCTATTTGTACACAAAGATCACTCTAACATTTAAAATGGAATGTTGCTGGACAACTTGTTTTTAAAATAAATAGAGGAGTGCTTTCATGTTTAGTTGCTGTTTAAACAATAACATATTTCACTACAACTGTAAGCAGATCAACAAAATTAACTTCTCTATCTCAGCCTATATAACGTGCCACAGTAGCGATCACCGTTGGACGAAGCTTTGGAAACTCAATCCTCAGAATCGAGAATAGTCTTTATTTTGGGTACTCTCGCATCACATTTTTAGTTGTCACGTCAACTACCCAGGGCTGAAGTTTTGTACAATGTAAGATGTGTGTATATATTTATATAGATAGCAACTTTGAAACAATAATTGGTAGTAAGACATTCAGGCAGAGGCTACTTTTGTACATGGTCACAAACCTGTGACATACGAAGGCACTGAAGCTTTAAGACTGTAAAAATCACCCACTATGTGAGACATAAACTGATTCTATGAGGGTGTTCATAAGAATAGGAGTTTTTGTTTCTATCTAAAACAATATCTTTAATACTTTTTCTGTTATTTTTTTATACGTTTTAAACACACAATAGGAAAGTTTTTATATATCCAGGGTTAATTACATGCCTTTCATGTTATGTTGATACTCGATACCCTGAGATTTTCATATCATTTGTTATATATAAAAGTCATTTGTATTGTTTTTACCGTTACTCTTTCTGACAATACTTTCATGTAATTGTAGATGTCCTACACTTCTATGATGTCATGCTTAATAGTAGCAACTATGAATATATTGGGTACGTAATAATATGATGTTCAGAAAACATTAGGTTTAGTTACTCCTGATGAATGAAAACAATTTGTTTTAGTAGTGGATGAGGTAATAGTAAAAGGCCACTACATAATATGAACATAATGGCTCAAAATGGTCCAAGTTGGAGGAACACTGTAGACAAGGAGAATTTACTGCCATAGACAAAATTCTCATCTAACAAGACCAGGTTACAGCTATACTATTTGAGTTTAAACTATGTTCATAAAGTACGACCACTTCTTATAAACAGCTTTATTAAAAGTGTATATTGTTAATTAAAACTTAAGTTTTAATTAACAATATTTGCGTTTAGAACGAGGACAATTTGTTTTATTATAATTATTTCAGCCGAGAATGACTGAATCATTAGGAGTGTATTATCAATAATTGTAATGCATTAACTTCAATTTAATTTACTAGCTGCTGCTTCTGATTAATTCCGTGTTGATAAGTAAATTTTACTAGATTTATATGAACTGGTGAAAAAATAAATTTTAATATGTATTCAAGCTTAACAGGTATAACTTAATGAAAAAGAAATGTTTTTATTGGATTTCTACTGTCATTTTGAAGAACTCCCTTAGCATAGTTAGCTTATCAAATTTCACTTCAAGACTGAAAATATTAGTAAACATTCCTAGCATTAATACAACAAAAAATACATGAATATAATGTTATGTAGCACAGTGATGAGGTCTTTTCCTTCACCTTGGAGGTGTAGAAAAGGACTATAACATTACGTAATGTGTATTAAATGGTAAAATTTAAAATGTTGTTGGTTGTTATAAGTGCATAACCAGTCAATGATCTCAATTTGTTTATTATTCCTTCATATTTCAGGTAGTGAAAGTGCAACTTATGAATTACAAGTTAGTCCACCTAATTCTAATGGATCATTTTGTCCAGGCAACATTGAGTTAACTTGTATTGGTCGAAATGCTCCTATTGGTTTTAATTGGTTCATCAATGAATCATCAGTGGTACTATATTTATATGATGACCAAACAGACATGCTTCCTATGAATATATTGGATTACCCAGTTAATATAACTATAATTAATGTTACTGGTTTATTGACCATTGATATTGTATCAACTTTGTCAAGTAATTTCAGCTACTTAAGAGGAGCTTCTGTTCGTTGTGGAAGAGGTTCTTTTATGAGTTATTCTACAGTAGTAGAAGGCAATGGTAAGTTGTCCAGCCTTGATAAAAAATGTAGTTTGCTCTCTAATTTTAATGCATCATTTTGTCTGGCTATCATTGAGTTAACTTGTATTGGTGGAAGTGTTCCTATTGAAATGTTAATAAATAAATCATCATTGGCGCTATATGTATTTAGAATTTAACTGTTAATATAATTGACTTCCAGTTAATATTACTATATTTAATGCTAACGGCTCATTTATTATTGATTTTAAGTCGACTTTGTCAAGTAATTTAAACTACTTAGGAGGTATGATTCAATGTGGAATAGGATCTATTTTGAGTAATCACATAGGTGACCGTCTACAGGAAAATCGGGCACAACGCGGCCCCGACGAAAAACTTTTTTTTTGCACGTACACACTCCTCGGCAAGCAGATATTAAGCTCTCCAAGTTTTATCGCCGTAGCTTTAGCCATTCCCGCTATATATCGCCTAAACGTTCCCTTCGTTAGGCTTATTTAATACAATTTTAAGAACTAAATCGATCTTTTTGCGACGTCTACGCATGCCGCGTTGTGCCCGATTTTCCCATAAGTATTAGAAAGTTATGGCAAGTCCTTATCTAGAAACAATATTTACTTGCTCTCTCAGACACTCACAAATTTCTCATATTAGTGTCTATCAGAGAATTTTACCACCCCTTTCTCATAAGCAAAACACTAAATAGAACATCTATATTATTATTGCTTGCAGACCATATTTCTGGCCAAAAAGTGCATTACTTTAATTTTAGTGAGTATGTCAAAATTGTTCAATGTTTTGAGTTAATTATATTAACACTAATAAATGTTGTAATCATGTGAATTAAGGTTATTGTAACCATCTAAATGTATATTAATCAAGACTAAAGGCTATAAAATCCATGATACCAAAAATATTCATAAATTGTTCACATTTTTTGAAAGGCCTGTGGTGTGTTTTGAATTAAAGTCAAGTCAACCAGGGTTCTGGTTATCTAGCATCTTCATGAGGAATGGCCAGATAGACTCTGCCACTAGGGAAAGTCCTGCGATCAGCTCAGTAAGAGTAAGCTAATGAATGTGATATAACTTTAAGAATAAAGGAATATCCACTGAATACTGCAAAGCAGCCACATATATATGGCATAACTTGCAGTATTGACAGAATATGACATGGAAAAAAGAGTTGAATCATGGAAAAATGTTGTAAGTTAATGACTGGATGATGCCAGAGTCCATGACCACTCTGAGGTGAGAAATGCATATTTCACAAAATAACAAAAATGATGAAATAGATAAGATAAGATTACTGGCTGCATACAACCGTACACAAAATATTTTCTGTTCTTGTGACTCTTCCCGCTATGGTTGTGGATGACACCCATAGCCAAAACTTTAAATTAGTTATAGCAGTATCATTTAGTAAATAAAATATTAGTAAAATTAAAAAAACAACTAACTATAACAAAAACTAAAATTAAAATATTCATAGGTTTTTCCCTGAACTCAATGGCTTGTATCAGTATGTCATTCAACTAAGCTATAATGAGGAGTGTTCACCTAGCTATAGTAATTTATTATTCCTTTTTTTTGTCATTCTGTACTGGTGACTTTTTATTTAATGATTATTATATTAATTTAGGAATTATTGACATTGAATCAGTGAAACCAATATAATGGTCATGATTTACGAATATCAAGAATCATTGTAATTTTGAAGACGTTAGTAAGTATTAACATAAAGTTATTGTAAGTGAGCAATATGATTGAGAAATTCATGATTTAATTAATATATCCGAAACAGTTTGTAAATACATAATAATATGCAAGGACAGTTTTATTGTTAAAATTCGTGCTGATTTCATAACTTTCATGGCATTATTTTCGAATACTGATATCAGTAAAAATAACTCTGCAAGCATTATATATTATGGTTTTATCAAATTGCACTGGGTGAAAAGAGTCCATTTACAACCATAACAAAATCCCTAAACTGTCTTGGTAATTAGAGTTAACAAACAATTTACAAGTCTGTAGAGGTTAACAAACTAATTATCAACACATTATACACTAATTTACGATTTTGTTTTGGTTGTCAATGGACTCTTTTCAGGCAGTGTTGCCATGTGACTTGCTGATAAACAACATCCAAATTTTCTTTTTTGTGTGTTTTTACAGATCACTGATATGTAGCTTTTGTTATAAACTTCTTGATAATATTTGAAACAAATTTCATCTCTAGTTTTATTCTTTCTTGTAGGTCATGATAGCGTGGCCTTTGTTTAAAATAATAGAAGTTGGCAAAAATTTTTTTGACAAGTTTAAATATAAAATTTTGCAGCTAACAAGTCTATTATATTACAGTAAATTGAATTATTAAACAAGATTTTCCAAAAATAATTGTATAACATTTTTAATGCTTACCAAGAAGTTATTTTGTGTACAATAGAGTCAATTTATGTGATACATTAAAATAGTGAAGGTTATAAAACTTAATGTAATTAAAAACCAATTTTATTTGTTTTTAGGGTCCAGGAGCACAATGTCCAGAACTAGAAATTATGTACACCATACGACTAATGAGTGACTCATCAATGAATGTGATTAGTCAAGTGAATAGTAGTATAAATCAGACTCAATGCACTAAAGTGATTCCAGTTCCATATCAACCAGTGTATGACCAGTACTACTTAGAAATCAGTGCTACTAGCAATATAGGAACACACTTTTTTAACAGGACAGAAGCAATTGGTTAGTTCCATGCTATATGACTATGTGTACCAATTGCAGGCTTCATAATTTCCGTTAATATACTCAAATTTAAGTATATCACTTTACTTATGTATATAGTATCTTTCAGTTCCCAAACAGTGAGAGTGAAAGAAAGTCACTGTAACACTATAATGCCAGAAAGTGAACTCAAGGAAATTAATTGTGTACTAAAACAGTAGAGGCTGTTGGACAATTTATCAATGGACAATTTTATCACAGTAATATTACCACAATAGAAATGCTATATTTAAAGTCTTACTGAATTCCATTAGACTGAGAAATTCTAAAAACAATACAAGTCCACATCTATACATTGCATCATTCTGATCATAATTTTTTTGCTTCTTCTGTCTCTGTTTAGCCAGACACTGCAGTTGGTACAGCCATAAAACATCATGTAGATAGCTACATTAAATCAATAAATAGCATCTTTATCATGTATTGGACTACTACACCTTGGCTTGAATTCATAATCACTAAGACCTTAGGGCCTGACAGATACATGACTTGGCTATTCTGTAACTACCTAGAACCATTGAAACAGCTGTTTATGGCTTGTCAATTACAGCACTACTGATGTAGGATGTAGCATATAAATAGAAGGATCCTATAAAGGCTGAGTGTTGTAGTTAATTTTTAGTATTCAACTTGCGTTTAACTGAAAAAAATTAATCAAGATTTAATGTATAATGCTTTGTGCATTTTTGGACAACATTGATCATTATTTGTGATTAATGTTAATAGTTTGGTTGTATGAGATAAATAACAGACATAATTAAAATAGTTACTTATTGACATCTTTCTATCAGTGTAAATCTATCTCTGAGTCTTATTTATCTTGTATTCCAGGTGGTGTTAGTGCAACTTATGAGTTGCGAGTTAGTCCACCAAATTCTAATGGATCATTTTGTCCAGGCAATATTGAGTTCACTTGTATCAGTCAAAATGCTCCTAGGATATTAAATTGGTTCATCAATGGATCATCAGTGGCACAATATACATTCAATCGAATGGACAATTATCTTACAAATAAAACGGACTCCTCAATTGATATTGCCATAGTTAATGTTACTAGCAAATCATCTATTATTGATAGTGTATTGACTTTGTCTGGTAATTTCAGCTACTTAAGAGGATCTTTTATTCAGTGCGGAAGAGATTCTATTTTAAGTGATAACATTGTGGTTGAAAGCTATAGTAAGTTTTAAATAATTATATACATTAAAAAGAAATAATGCATGTATTGACTAAAATATTTAAGTATACTTACCTCTATCAGCATCTGTTTGGGCTCCTCCACACCTATTCACCAATTAACCACTTATCACCTGTACACTCTACTGACCATCTCTTTCATAACATTTCAAGCAACACCACCCTTTACACACAAACACACACATCTGTAACATTATGACTCCTATGTCTACACACTTGTTGTAAGGCCATTCATTGGTGGCCCTTGCATCTCTCATATATTCTGTATCCACAGTATTTTTCTTCAGATAGTTAGTTATTGTATCATACTCATCTCTCATACTACTCCACCTACTTCTTCCTACTTAATGATAAATGTTGAATAAGTATATCGATTCTGAACTGATCTATATAGCATAGTTTCTTAGTAGCGGCATATTCAGGCTTTACAACCCTGAACAGAAGAAAAACTAAGATCACAATTATTTGAGATATGTAATTGAATTGTGGTGAGCAATTACATATAATTCACAAATGTACAAATAAAATAATGATTATTTGATTTCTTTATTTGATTTCATTGCATTCATTATTTGAATACAAAAAGTTTTAAAATATGCAGGTTAGTAAAGATGATGTTGGTGCTAGAAGCAACAATTTCATAATAATTCAGAATTTGTCTTTAGTATTTTGGAAAAAAGTTTCATGATTATCACTGGATAGAGCTATAACTATAATATCTAAAATTAATTTGTGATTAAAGTAATGCGATCAAATTATTTTTTCTTCTTAAGTTAATGGTAATTTGAAAAATATCCACTAATGTCATAGCTATTGATAAGTAAATCCACTTCTTTTTTAACTCTTTGTGGTATTTTTGAAAACCACGTATCATATTCTTTTAATTATTTTTATTTGCATTACTACAAAGCTAGGAAAAGATGATAGTAAATATCTGTGATTACTGGCTGCTGGTATGTGCAATTTCTGACCAGAAAATTAGCTTCTTTTATTGTTTTATATCCTCTCTTAAGAAAATATTTTTGTTCAGAGACAAGCAAATTTCCAATGATTCAGTCATTCTCTGCTGAAATAATTTAAATAATAAAAAAAATTCTTGCCAAAGTCCTCTTCTGGAGTCAACTGAGTTCGAACTCTCTGTGGTGATATAATAACACAATCTAAACAGCAAGATAATCGTACCCTCAGTAATCTTGTTGTTTACATTGTTTTATTATATCACCACAGAAAGTTCGACCTCAGTTGACCCCTGAAGAGGACTTTGACAAGAAGTTGAAATGTCGTGTAAGTTATAATTAACAATATTGGCTGTTAAAAAGAGAAAAATTTGCTATAACAAGCAAAGCTGTACTTAGTTCGAGGATAACAATTATTATGGTCACTATTATATTGGCTGTTGTAGCTGATATTATGATGATGTTAATAATCCCACAGAAAGTAAATTCTTATTTGACCTGTTATGTTTCTTTCTTGCCTATTGTCAATAAATTAATGCTGTTCTAGACATGAACTTTTGTTCTTTTAAAAATAATGTCTAATACTTCCATTTACACTTCAATACAAGTCCATTTATTCTCACAGAAGAATATGGATGAGTTCCTACAACTCAAGTCATCCATGTGGCATTATTTGTGAGTTGGGTATGACCTACGAATGCTAGTTGCATTCAATGCAGTTGGCAATATGAGAATCCAAATAATTTGCTAATGAGTTGTAATCTCTGGCAATATGTCCTCCATGGTTGCAAAAATTCACACAATCTGTTTCTGTACTACTATATCATTCCTGAAACCATCCTTTAGATTATAGTCATGCTCATGTTATAAATTTTACTCTAAGCTAAAGTAGCCAGTAATTTCGGCCTGTAATACCTGGTAAATTATTATGATGCTTTAGTCTAAATCTATAGCTCATTTACAAGTAGTTCTATCTCAAAATATTTTTTCCAACATAAGATTCTTAATGTTTTGTTGATAATTAGATTATATAGGTATAAATATTACATCAGTGAAAACAGTTTATGATCAAACACTTCAACTCACTCAGATCATTGTATCCTGGAATATATTGGTAAGTAACTAACAATGATTTGGACAGTGTTTTGAATAAATGAGGCTTAAATTTCCAATTATAATACAAATAAGTGCTGACCAAATTGTTTGCATTGCATGTATAAAAAAGGTTCCTAGCTCTTGAAAAATATATAATTTTTTTTTAAATTTGTATGAAGGCTGTTTAGCTATGTATTTGGTGATGTGCATGCTTTGATAACCCCAATAAAGAAACCAAGTAAATTGGTTATTGTTATAATTGAACAAATAACCAGTATTACCTATGTTCCAATATTTGAATAAACAAGAATTAGCAGTAGCTACCACATAAAATTTTACTTATATTGAAAGGCTAAAGCCAGAAAGTGATTTTTACACCTATAAAACCCTATTGGAAGATACATTACACATTATTTATTTATGGAATATTGGTCAATGAAATTAAAAACTCACAATTTCATTGAGTTAAAATAGCAAAATACAAACAATAGAATTAATAATAATTACAAATATGACATAACCATTCACATTGACATCTTCAGTATTCAATCACGTGAATTAACTTTTTTGCCACACACTGGTGATTTACACACAAAAAATACTGTATACATAATATTATAATATATTATTAAGTAAAAATTATCAAATTCTTACCCTTCATGAAACTAGACTGAAACTTTGTCACCTATAGAGGTGGTCTAAAAAAAGCAAATGAAAAATGTGAAAAAATATTAGTTGTAGCCAGGGATAGCTCAGTGGTTAGAGCACTGGTAGCTAAAGCCTGGCCGTGGTTTCGAATCCCCAGAGACAACTAAGATTTTTTCACATTTTTCCATTGCTTTTTTTCGGACTGCTTTAGGTAAGAAAGTTTCAATCTATTTACAAATTGTTGGATATTGTACACCACTGTTATGCCTTAGTTTAATGCATTTTGTCTTATTACTATTGTTCAATTAATATTTGTAGGGTCCAGAACCATGTCCTGGATTGGATATTGTGTATACCATACGACTAAAGAGTGATGCACTTAATGAGATTAGTTTATTGAATAGCAGCTGTTTCAGTTACATGCAATGTACAGAGGAAATTTCTGTGCCAGAATATTGTGTATATGAGCATTACTTCTTGGAAATCACTGCTACAAGCGATAATCTGAAGATGCGTTTTGTTAGTATGACAAAAGTTATTGGTTAGTTTTGTGTTGTAATGTTATTATACAGTGCAGTATAGGCTTGTATGTTAATATATCATTAATAATACCATATCAACCACTATAATACCATCTCAATCTGTAAATACACATAATGCTTATTGCACAAGTTAATGTATAATGTAAGCAGATACTTCAAGAGCATCACTAGAGAAAGGTAGCTGCAAAAACACAGAATAATGATAAGCTAGGCTAGCTACTCCTAGAGTATCAGAGGCAATGAATTGTGCAACACAGAGTGAGATAGTAAAACACACAAGCCACGTACCTAAAATATAACCTTGTGAAGATATCTAACATGGAATAAAGGTGGTGGGGGTAAATAGGTACATGTCACCTCTTCCTCCTGAAAATTAAATGGTATCTACTTCTTTGGGCATGATAATAAATAATAAACACTCATAATTCTTAGTCAATAGCAAACACTATTTCATTTTCTCTCAGATGTCAGCTTGTATCAAAATTTCCTCAACCTTTTTTAAAATCATTTCTTGACAAATCGTATTAGCTCACCAGGATGTTTGGGTCACAAGCAGAAGGAAATTCACAAGTGAATTCTTTTTACACATGATCGTCAAACTTAGCTGTTTAGCCATGTGTTGTCAGAAAAAAGTGGGTAAAGTTTCAAATATTATTGTTCATGTGGCACACATAAATTAAAGATTACCACTGTAAATGTTTTCTGGACCTGCCACTGTACATGTACTTAATCCCCAAAATATAGTACAAATAAAGTAACTTGGCTCATATGTAAATTTTTATACTGCCATTTATTATACTTACTTTCTGTAATCACTCACTAAGTCTCTATTTGAAACTAAATAACATAATAACAATAAGTTCACTTAATACATAAAACCATATTATATAATTGTAGTTCTAATATTTAACAGGATTGATATTATAGTTAAATCTTGTTATCTGTAGTCTATCACACATGTTTATCAAAACATGTGAACTATACATTGGAATTTACTTATCCAATGCATTGTCAAGGATTTCTGTTACTAGTTCTATCAATTCAACCATATAATGTATTTTTGGATGTGCATGAAATCTGCTATGTTGTTCAATTTAACATTGTCAGTGGTTGAAACTGAGGAAGAGTTTTCTAAGATAAGAAGAATTTATTACAATTGTAGTTTGCATAATATATGATGTAACTATTACAGTTCACAGTTACCTTTATCACAGTTCAATATTCTTTCACCTGTCTTTTCTATATTTTACTTTTAAGTTTGAACTCACAGTGATCTGAATTATCTAATGTATGTATTTATGTAGTTCGAGAAATTAATCATACAACTAACTTATTCTATATTATCTCAAGACTTTCATTTTTGATGATATTTACATTTATTTCATTTGGATATTCTATTTCAAGACTTTTTGCAAAAGGAAGGAGAGACAAAGGTAAGCAAAGGTAACATTGATCACCAATTACTACCTTACACTATTTGCAGAGAACGATTTGACTCACTCATCATATAATAACAAGATATTTATTATTGTGGAAGTCATTTCATTTTTAATAACATTAACTATGTGGCTAGCTGCTGGTGTTGTAACTGGACTAAGTTCTGGTAAGTAATCAAATCATGTCATATCTGTAGTGAACAAAGAAAGAAAAATAAAGAAAAATAAAAAAGAAACACTATTTTACTTTTTTAATAATTAAGAATTCTTAAAAGTGTTGAACTATTCATTATTATAAAAAATTTCCTGATAGTACAAAGCTATATATTTTTAAGATACTAATGTTACTGTTGAATCACGAATTTGGTAAATCTTTGTCACAGAATATTGTGGTCAGTCTTACATAATGAAAACAGATGCTTTATTGAAGGCTGCATCAGTAGTAACTGATGTCAATGTAGTAATTATCATTGGAGGAATCATCATCCTGCATTGCTTCAATACAGGTAGCTCTGACTGAACAATAGTACATTTATACTATTATATTATGTGTGTGTATTCTTTCATGCTAGTTAGTAATAACTTTATATACATTTAATTTTATTGTATTCAGTTCAAAATGATAATAAGAGGCCAACTATAAGGACTGAAATGACAACTATGAAGACTAATGAAGCATATGCAATTCACCACAATCAGGGAAATTTGTCGCTTCATCAGACAGATAGCATTTATTATGACATAAAGTAGTGTTTAAGATGGACAGTTGGCTGACTATCAATTATTATTAATAGTTGTTGGACTTAATTGTAGCAAGATGTCTTAGAATATCATATTATGTGACATAACTATTACAATAGATATATTTGTTACTCCACTACTTTGATTAAACAGTTGATGAAGTGGAGAAGCACCAAGAATTGTGTCAAACAAAAATGTGTATTCCGAGTACAGTTTATTATGCTTCAATTATCATTGTTTGGTCAAACAGACCCTTCTTTACAAACATACTGAAAATGCTTTTTATTATGAGAAAACAACAGACAAAGTTTGATCCACTTGCTACCTGAAGAAATGTATTGTGAAAATAAAGTATAACCTCTATTCTGAGAACATATGACTGGGTTTTTTTAATTCACATACCAGAGGTTGTCTGCTTTAAGAGGTTTCTGGTATGTGTGTTAAGATGCTTCTTAAAATGTTTCTCCATAAAGATTGTCTTTGGCTAAGACTAAGTGCTACCAAATAGATTTGAAAAGTATATATGCCACCTTGGCAATGTCAAATAAGATAATACCGAGTCACATCAATCATTAACTCCACAAGCAATATCATAACTCTCTTGCTATCCTTTCAGATACAGTTCTCTTAGAATTAGTGTGTTTATAAATACGTTTGTGTGGAGCACCACTTCTGATTTTCAGAATGAGCAAAATTATAGTTTCCTGTCTCAATACTAATACATTGTTTTCTGGGAATTTCTTAACCCACTCCTCAGGCTTAATAGAAGCAATTGTCATTTTTGTTGAGGTCTCTGGTCATCACTCTTGTTACCAAGCATCATTAGCATATTTTAGGTGGCATAAATGTTGTAATTCAGAGCTGGAACGGCTTAACACAAAAACAACAACAACAACAACAACAACTAGATCACTAGGAGTGCAAACCCTCACTGTTAGTTAAAAATGCAATAATTTGCAAAGGAAATCACAATTATTGAATAACCAAGTTCTTAAATTTTTAGCTTATGACTGTAATAGTTTTGTTCTATATGAATGTAAATTTTAACTTATAGAAGTCGAAATGTCTGGTTAAGTTTTAATTAACAGTAAATGGCTGTTAGAACGAGATAATTTGCTATGTTATAATTATTAATGACTGAAACATAATAATATTTGTAAAACCCTAGTGGGTGCCCAACCGAGCCAAACTGTCTTATAATCTGACGGTGCTGCAATTTTGAAAAATGTGGAAGCATTCAACTCCATTTCAATTCCACCCTGTTCCTGTTTATGGCAGAATCAAATAGTAAGCAAAGTAACACTGTATGTTGTAGCTGGGAGAAAAAGGTAGAAGTAGCGTGTCTTAATTTTTAATATAACCAGAATAATATTACCAATATTTTTGCACTTTTAATGGTAGCACTGAGTAGAAGAATTCAAGCCAGTATGCAGGTAATGTATTTTGTAGATGCTTAGTTTGTAATCTACACATTAAATTCATATATCAGGGGAGTAGGAACAGGGGGGGGGGGGGGGGGGTCAGGGGAGGCAACCAACCCCCCAATTTTTTTGTGGGGGGTTTGTTGTTAGTTTTGCCATTTTCCCGCCCCAATAATTGTGGCAGCAATTTGTAACTAGAAAAATAAATTTATTATAACTTCACTGATTTCTTTTACACACTAAAAATTTTAGACAGTGTCTTAGCTGTGGTCTAATTAAAGTAATTAGAGATTAAATTTGCTACAGTCACTTTCTCAGTTATTATTGTATGATACCACCTTTCAGCTAGGAGACTTACATTTCTCCACTAATATTGTGTCATGCATTATTTAAGAGAATCCCTGCATTCCAGCTATGCTTATGATTCATGAAAGAAAGCTGACAGAAACACATGAAGCAATGTTTCGTGAATGTGTAAAACAGGTACCATCACTGAAAAACATTAACTTGCCTATTGTAACAGATCGAGAAAAAAGTATTATTAATGCTATCAAGACTGAGGTACTTTCGGTTAAATTAGTTCATTGTTGGAATTGTGTTTTTAAAGACATTCAATTATGGTGTCGAAAGCATGGAGCTCCCAAACTTGATCTTTCTGTGTATTGTGATGACTTGTATCCTTTTTTTTTTAATCATCAAGTAAAGAAGACTATGAGTGTAAACTTCAAGAGAAAAGGAAAATATGGGATTCTTTATTAGAAACATTATTATGAAAGAAATTAATCCAGAAGTATTAAATTCACTAGGGCGATGGGTTTTAGAGAAATGTTCTATCTATAACCCCTTACAGTGGAGTTATGAACAATCAGTCTGAAGTTTGAACAGGTAATGTATAAGTGTAATGAAAACTTCTTGAAGTATCAAGTTGTGACCTTTCATACAAACTAGATTGACACTTTCTCACCTAAAGGGGTCTGGAAAAAAGCAAAGGAAAAATGTGAAAACTCTTAGGAGAGTGTGAGAGTCTTGAAAGTCAAGGGTTGTCGTAGCTCAGTGGTTAGAGCACTGGTGGCTAAAGCCAGTGGCCCTGGGTTCGAATCATAGGCAACAACTAAGATTTTTTCACAGATTTTTTCACATTTTTCCTTTGCTTTTTTCCAGACCCATTTAGGTGAGAAAGTGTCAATCTAACTTCTTGAATGTTTTATATGAAAGAATTACAAAACTGGAAGGAAGCACCACTCTATTGCATGATTTCCTCACTGTACCAACTGCAGACATTTTATTTTAAAGAAATTAACGGAGGTATTGCTGGATTGGGCGAGTACTCTATAACTTCAGCCTATAAAGATATTAAAATCATTCCAATAGAAAATATTCTTCGAAATGGAGTGACGAATGACATAATGTCTACAGGAAAAGAAGCAGATACTACTCAAAATGAAGTTAATGAACAGAATTTGTCCAAATAAAAAAACCTTTCAAGTAGAGTAAGGGCTGATGAAGTTCGAGAGAAAGGTAATATCAGTTTTGATAACTAGCTGCATTGCTTCATGATAAAAGGGAAATCCGGAGTTCTGCGTGTAGTTACCTTAATTCCTAAGGAAAGTTGTAGCTGTCCCTCTAATGGAGAATGTTACCATTTGCTAGCCATTATCAATTGGAAAGACAGAAAAGACAACAAAGTTTACATCTCAGTGATGTTTTTAATTACAAGATTATCGATTTCTACGTATTCCTCATCATGCTAGAAGAAGCAAACAAGAAAATTCAAAATACTGTATACTGCTTAAGTGATTTAGCTTTCTTTGACTGGTTATTGTGGAGTACAAAACTGGATCAAGGAATTAAAAATTAAAGTGTAAAACTAACTTAGATATTATGCTGTTATGTTGTCATATAGGTTGACGTTTTTTCACTTTAAAAAGATCACAGTACTATCCACAAGACAGCTCACTGGTGCTTGGCGAAAATTGATTTAGAGAAGGAAGAATTCAAATTTATGATTCCATACAAGCAGAGAACCAATACTGCTTAAAACAATTGGGGTAAAGTGTGATAAAAATACTTTGTTCATACATTACATTGCTTATACATTATGTCATCATTGTTTTTGTGTTGTCTTGCTTTTATGTGAAGGGAAATGCTAATCTAACAGCATGGAAAATGATACAAGCAAAGGTCGCTGTGCATAATTCTAATTTGGCCACCATTTGGTAGGACATCACCAGTACACAACAATGGATATGACTGTGGAATGTATTTGCATTGTCAGTATGCACGCTGTGAAGCATTCCACTTGCCTTTTACTCAGGTATGTTTTATGTAATTTTCCTTACTATGGTACAAATGCATGTTACTTCTTAATGTGCAGAGTATGGTTCCTGCTGTAAGAGCCAAGATGAAGCAGGAAATTGAGCAAATGAAACTTGTATAGAAATAACTTAATTTTCCTTTCTCCTTTTATTTTTTTCTTATTTTATTTTTTTATTATTACACACTCTCATTATTCATGGCACACATTTTCACTCCATCACCTATTTAATTTTGCATTATTGTTTTTATTTCTTACAAAATATGAGGACAGCTAATTCTAAGACTGGTAAAAACATGGAATTTTGTGTAATCTTTATTTTTAATAGCTGGATAGCTAACATGGTGAGTACAATATTTTTAAATTATCTGTGATAGTGTTTGAGCATGCTAATGAACATTTTACTCTCAGTGTACTGGCTTATATATAAGAAAAAAAATATGTGTATGAAATCATTTTCCTTTGCTGATTGAGGTTTGCTCAAGAGAGTACACAACTTGCTTCAATCTTATTTATTTTCTTGACATACAATATTCCAAAAGAAAAAAACAACAACAAAAAACTAAGGATCACAATTTAACTTGATTTTAATGATAAAAAAAATACAGTGTAATCGTTCACTATCTTTCTTTCGTTAGGCGGGACTGGGGGAAAGGTCCCGTGCGTGTCCTGTCCCGTCCCGGATTTTAGTAACACCCAGTCCCTAGTCCGCCTTCCTTAGCTACCCCCTCTCCACGTCCACCCCCTATAGAGTTAGACTCGCGCGCCAATCCCTTTACCCAACCGCTCAGAGGGTGGAAAATGGGATCATTCTTCATGAAAAACCTTCAATTTCTGATAGTTTTCATCACCGTAGGAGTAAGAGGTAAGCAAGTATTTGTAGGAGATGTGTTCGCTTTCGACGTAGCTATTACTAGTTAACATGTAATGTTTCTAGGTACATTTCTTGGGCCAATCGGGATTCTAAAGGGGGTGGGGGGGGGGGGTGCTCTTTTCTACCTTTAGGAAAGTGTTTGTTTTTATTCCTTCATTGTAATAAAACTGTCAAAAACTGAATAACTGAAATGCTAAAAATCAGTAAGGAAAAGTATGGATGTTGTGCATTTATTAGAAGAATGCATTAAAAATGATGTTACTCTGCAAAAGAGATTGAAAATAATAAAAGATACAACTATACAATAGTATGACAGACGTTAGTGACATACACAGCATCCCTAAGTCTAATATAAGGAATATCTGGAAGGCTAGAGAAAACTATGTATAATCTAGTGACCACCCAAATTTTGCCAAGAGTAAGTTATCACGAGAACGGCCCATTATGACAAGCTTATCTCTGGTTTTTATAACAGTCCAAAGGTGCTCCTATCCCCTAAATTATATATGTACCTTGGCAATAAACTTTTCTTGTGATTCTATACAACATAGGTATGATGATGTGTTTTTTAAATTTCTAAGTGGCATGCACCCCATGAAACCGAGTGTATCATCAGATAAGAGTGATTCGTCAGTACTGAGTTTTATTTAGTGCTACAGATGGGAACATATTTTACTCTATAACCATTCCGTATTAGTTACTTGTCAGCTCTGACACTATTACAGAGAAAAAGTCTCATTTCTGGATAATAGCTATCTAGTTTTAGAGATTTGCCAAATATACAATATTTAGCAGTGAGTTTGCTTATGGGATACACTCTACTAGATGAATAGTCACAGAATACAAGTCAGATGACATAGGTATGTGTGGGCTTCCAAAAGATGATCACTTCCTTTGTCAGATGATTACGATAACTGTAACTGTCACTCTCATACAGCTTTACTAGTTCTTTGTTCTATTGGTTAGTAAGAAGCTAATAAAGTTCTGATCATTGTGCTAGACCATTAGTAATTAAAGCAAATGACAGTATCTTGAAGTGAGCTAGCTTCTTTTTTTTCTTCTTTTTTTCCGGTTTGTATCAAAAATAGACTCAAGTATGTGCAGAATTTGTATCAGACTATTTGGAAATTTCACAACCATTCCGCCAAATCAATAAATAAAGTGATGTAAAGAAGATGTTTCAGAATGGAGGTGTTCCATAACAAATACATCAAGTATGCATTTTGTGCATGGTTTAAATGTTGTCTTGGATCTTTAAGAAATCACTTCTTTAGATTGTGACCCAAAATTGTATGTAGATAGCACTCCCTCCCCATCCTTTTTACACCATTGTTATAATAACTAAGTGGATGAATAAGGGGTGGCTAACCACTATTTAGAACCTGGCTTCAGTTCTGCGTTGATAAATACAATGGAGTTGAGGAGAGGAATTACTACAGTTATACAGTAGTATGGTAATGTAGCTTATCTTGTAACTTACTTCCCAATAATTAGTTGATATTGATAGAATTAACGTGGAGGGTTGTATATGAGTGAATAATGTGTGTTTGGTGTGTTGTGTGAGTGTTGTGTTGTGTGAGTGTTGTGAATGCATGGTTTGGTGTGCTGTCATAACTTAGTGGCTCATACAGCTAATCTCTTATTGACCTCTTAACCATTCGCTTAAAAAAGGTAGTTTAATGCATGCATTTACTATAAAGTTATTTTTTGTTTTGTTTCTTTCATAGGGGTAGTAGAAGTCACTTCATCCATTGGAATTAGCAAAGGAAATTGTGTTCAATTCTTCACATGTACAACAGGTCCTATTCAAGGAAACTTATTTTGGTATGCTCAGTTTGTTAATGGATCAGAAATAAGATTTGCGAGAAATGATGGAGGAAATGCGGAATCTGAGCCCCCGTACAACGAAATTACATTAGATGGTGTCTCTGATTATAACACAAAAGTAACTCGAGGGATAATGGATGGAAACTTATTCACTAATTTTAACAGTACTTTAGCATTTGATGTAATTCATTTGATACAATTGAAGATTACGAACGTAATATGTGGATCAGTTATTTTTAATAGTAGCAGAATTAATTCTGAAATGCCTCAATTTAACAGTAAGTCTGTAGTGAGATTACTAACCCTCATAGTTGTCCCATTTGTTTGTCAGTCATGCTCAGATTGTGAAGATTACTGAGAATTAACTATTGATTTAGGTATGGACTTACTTAGAATGTCAATTAAATACCCTTTTATTTACTACTATTTTTATTTCGAGTTAGACCCTTTTATTGTAGCTTCTACTATTTTTGATTTCAATTTAAGACCCTTTTATTGTACTACTATTTTTGATTTCAATTTAAGACCCTTCTATTATAGTACTACTTTTGAAAAATTGTGAAGCTATTAGTTCAGCTTGAGTGTTAGTGTGGGCAACCTCTCCCCTCCTTTCCTCCTCCATAAGAAACTAACTCTTGGTTGTGAGCAGCATGATATAGTGTTTGTAAGCTAAATAAGTGCTAAACAGCAGGGATGAAAGCCATGTTGGTTCTTTCAGATTTTTGTTTTTATATTATGTGTTTTGTTCTTCTAGGATAGAAAATAATTCTAGGATTGAAGACTTGGTTCAGGTCAAAAGTAGTTGTATAATATTCTCACAAAGAATACACTATATGTAGCTTGCTGAGATTATTTTAGAATTACAGTTGTGTAGCCATGATGAACTGCTGGCTTCTTATAATTACAGTTATATGATGAACAGCTGGCTTTTTATATTTACAGTTGTATAGTCGTCATGATAAACAGCTTGCTAGGCAAAGCAATCTAGTGCAACTTGTTTTATGGTTTGTTTGTGGCCACTAAAAGAACTCTGTGGCCACTAAAACAATTCTGTGGCCACTAAAACAACTCTGGTAGGTGGCTTAGCCACAAGTTGGACCTCAAATGTTATTGGTCCAGCAGATGTTTACCAATACATATACTTGTATGGTTGCTGGTACTTTCCTTATCTCATAGTAGTATAACAACATAGTGAATCACTGAAACCTATCAGTGGTTCAAGGCCAGGTTAAAAATACCAATGATTGTTATTATTTTTAATGGAAGGGACTTTAAGAAGTACAGTGAATATGAAGCTGTAATAACTTAGAGTGATGTATGACCTGAGTTATAATAAAACAAATATTTGGTTTGTTGGGCTATCTTACTGGAATGCTGTGTGCTTATTATGTGTACACAGGCTTAATTGCAGTTTGATTCATTTGAAATTGCCAAGTGGGTGTGTGGTAATACATTTCGATTATACTATATATTTTTTTTCATAACTAGCTACTTTAAAGACTGCACAAAGGCAAATATTTTTATAGGAAGTAAAGTAGTTAATAGTTATATTTTGAGGCAATAAAATTGGTGCATTATAATGTCATACATATGTTCCATACAGATGCATGACTGTGATGTGGTGGATGACTATGGTCGCTGCCACCAGTATTCTACCAATGACAGTTAGCGAGGTTTAATCCACTTTAGAATATTCTGACCACGTGTAGAACTGACAAAAGCTGTGTATGTTGAACACTAATAACGTGAGGTTTGAGCTTGCGTAGTTCGATAAGGAATAAATGTGTGGGAGAAAATGTGGATTCAACGTTGAATTCTAAATGATGCACGAAAGGTGTATGTGGAAGTTGCTAGGAATAGAAATAATATGACATAATATGCGAGTACAATAATATTATTAAAAAACCAGATAACCAGTTACGTAAGTGTTTGTACTAGTTATAACAGCTTCAATATTAGTTGGGCGAGCTAAGCGAGATTCTTACTAACGAGTCTCAATTGAGATTTTGGTATAATATATATATGTCAAAGTTCAAAGAGGTCAATGCGTGTCCATCCCCTAAGGCTACTAAGAAAACGTAAACAGTAGAGCGGGCACAAGAAATTTAGGAGAAACAATTCGAAATTTAGCGGAGTTCATTTTCTGAGTTACCTAGGGTAATGCGCTGTTTGTCGTAGCTATATGATTTCTGTAACAGATTTGTTCAGGACTCTGACCCTGAACAGTGATCATCCGCCTGGACAGCACCCAGGCAATTATATACAAGCCCAGGCTGGGCCTGGCACGTATAAACATTTGATTAACACTCGTTCATTTACACACACGTTATATGTACCATTGACCCTCCTTACCATACATTAATGGTATTCATAGATCTATTTTACCCATTGACGTTATGTATCAGCATGCGGCATTTAAACCCTTGTATCACATACAATTCTTGCTTCCTCAATTACACTAACCAGGATAATACAACTGTCTTGGGTGTGCGCTCCTTTTGCGGTGGACGACAAGGCTGCAAGCTTCTGGCCAGCGGCTGCGTTGTTCATATTCGGAGGCATCTGGGTAATTGGGGGCCTGGTCCTTCGAACTTAGGCTACGAGGACTGAGTGTGCTTGCCCTTACAAGGCCCGTTCAAGATTTGTTCTTACTTGAAAATCCATTTTCTAGTAGTCAAGTCACTAAGGTAATACTATACAATACTTCATCTATTACAACTATGGTACAATAGAGCATTTTCAATGGAGCGTACTTTGGCTTAGCAATTCGTTACCTGTCTCACGTTTGGTTACCCCTAGAAAATTAATTGACGTCGCAAAGAAAATACGATGTAAGTCTTGTGCTGGTATATCCAGTGATCAAGGGTATTTATGTGTGTACAAGTGTTGTGTGTTGCTAAAAAATAGTACAATAAATTAAACAAAAACAAAGAAGTATCATAACCGATGATGTAAAAAGTATCCAGTTACATAATAGGACTTGTCCAGTTGTATAACCAGACTATTGGTAACGCAACAGGATAGCCCGATGAATAACTAGATGATCGGTTACTTAACGTGTACCTGGTTACATAACTCGACAAGTTGGGCATCTGTACGAAACACATACATTTTTATGATGCATGTACACACATTGTATGTATGTAGATACCATTGGCTCAAAAACATTATACCCGGAAAGCAGTGAACTTATTAAAGATAATTATATAGCTCTAATTTATATCAGGCATACTTTTTGCTTTATTTTGGTATATATTTTATAATAAATATTTTAGTAAATAAGTATTAGTAGTTAATATTGTTGAATGTTAACTACAGTTATACTATCATTTTTTATTTTTGTTTTATTCCTAGAGCAAGGTAATTATCAAGTATTTGAAAGTGAAGACTTGACATTTGTATGCCAGGCTTCAGATGTTCCACTTAAGTTAGTTATTGGAAATTGTTCAACAAATGTTACTGATAACATACTACAATGGAATATTAATGGGACTATAATAGTTCACTATGACTATGTCTTCGGTGATCTCAGAGAATTTAAACAAAACTCTACTCTTTATAAAACAATTGACACGACGGAAATACGAAATGGTGATAAATTGAATATATCATCCTTTTTGCAAATGACACCCAGTTTATCCTCAGGAACATCCATAATGTGTGGATCAGATTTTGTTTCCAGCAATGAATTGATTTATACAAACGGTTAGAACTGTGTATTAGGAATGATTCCCAGTTAAGTCAATGAAACAAACTAAGGGTCTAGGTAGAAGTATATTTATAGCTAGAGAATTTTATATATTGGCTAATGTGATTTTAATCTTTAATACATATTATACTGTCTTTGCAGTAGTAGCTACAGTATTATAGCTCTTTTGTGAGCCTAGTATTTCTGCTAAAACTGAAAGCTTGTATTAATTCCTTTAACCCTTTGCGTACGATCGTCACGCATTCGTGACCGCCGTAACTTAACGCGCGCGTACGATGGTCACGAATCTGTGACACACCGGGTGCGTCAAGAGAATACGGCTGTCACGAATTCGTGACAAGCTCTTTTTTGCTCTGTTATTACAGTTACAGAGCGCGTAGCGCGCTAAAACTTTCAGTAGCTTACATAGTATACATTTTGCAATCTCTATTCTACAAAATAAGTCTTATAAAATAAGTATAACTTATATCAAGTGCACCAACTAAATAAAAAAATTTTTTTCCTACACTTTGTGTCTAGCTATATTCAAATAGAACATCTACTAAGAAGTAAAGGCCTAAAGTAGCTAGAAATAAGCAAACTAAAACTAGAACTTACACTTGGGTGTGATTTCTCCTTTCATAAATATAAGCTAAAAAAATAGCTAACAAACTATGGCCTCCTCGATAATTCCAACTAAGTTTGTATTCAAAACAACTCTATAAACAATAAACTAACGAATTACCATAGCTACAACGCTAGAGGCCGATTATTTGAGGCCTAACACAAAAGAAACACTCGCCCGTTTTCTTTTTCCACGTGTCGAACTCCACTGGTAAAACGTCGTCGTCTCGGGCAACTAATTGGTTTTACGGCGTGCGCGTATTTAATTACATAATTGCTCGCCCGCGTTCGTCCGCAAAGGGTTAAAAGTTGTTTCTAAACAGGAGGAATGCCAACTTGTGGTGTTTGAATGTGAATACTAAATTCGTATAAGCTATATCAATCAGACAACAAAAATTTTACGCCTCCAATCGTTTGTTCTATGATTCAAACTTTAATATGACAAACCAATCAGGCATGTCTTCATCATAATGTCTGTAAGTACATTCATACTATAGCGGCTATAAAAGCTGTTTTTTTTAAACAGTTGATTTAGTTTCCTTAACTCTGCATTTCCTCTTTTTTTCCGCATCCATCTCATCAACCACTGTAATCCCCATCCTTTTCGTTCATGTTGCTATTATTGCTGCTGAAATACATTTTTCTGCGTAATACTCTTTATCAACAAATCCCTCAAAGTAATCCTCTGAATCTTTTTCTAGCATTAATATACATCTCTGATAGTACAGGTACCCAAATACATTGTGTATTGAGTAACTGACCCTGTTCTTTATTTTTTTGCTTTTTTGGGTTGTTTTTTTAACTGTTAAAAAACTCAGTGACAATTGTATCTTCATTTTTTACACCACATGCAGATGAGTAGTGATATGCCACATTTTTGCATATTTTTTTTCTTTGTAATACTATATAAAACAACTTGCACTAAGGGTTGGCACTACCATGTTTAATTTACTTAGTCAGTATTTAGAAATCTTTGTAATACAGGTGATTACATTATGAAGCTAATCATGTACAAGTATAGCAAACAATATCTATATAACTAGTGGTGCGCTCGAATAGCGCAAATGCATGGCGAGCGAGTAGACTCTTTTTACAGAAAAATAGGACAGAAATTACATCTAACTGATTAGGCATGAAGTGTTAACAATAACAGAATTACCTGAATAAACTTAGAAAGCAGTGGCAAAGAAGCGCAGCTTGACAAAGACTTCACAATTGTTTCAAGAAGAGAGTAGCTATAAACGTTTTGGTTGAAACAGAGTTGCGTAAGGCAGTGCAGCAGGATTCTCCGCGCTCGTTAATTGAAAACTACTGCAACTGTGAACGCTTTACCTTACTTACGTAATTAGAAGCACGGGCAAAAACAGAGGTCTCACGTGCCCCATAAACAGATAAATAAATAAATATAGCGAAATCTCGATTGAGTTACCCCTGATAGTGTCTCCCTCGCTTCGCTCGCTCGCCAATAATATGCTTGCATGTCAGTAAAGACGATGACAGACAACTTATGGTGTGTGTATTCATGAATAATTCATGAGCTTGAACAGTTTGGTAAGACATTGTCATTACATGAATGGGTAGAGTGTCATCATATTCAGTAGAACGTGATTAATTGTACTATAAAGAGGGTGGACTTGGCAAGGGAAGGTGGAGTAGTAAAAAAAGGAGAAAGTACGAAAGAGAATGCAAAAAGGAATGATTAATTGTACTCAAAAGCGGGTGGAACTGAATGGCCGAATAAACACAGCATAAGTTTAAAAAGGAAGGTGAAAGTATGAAAAGGAAGGTGAATATGCAAGAAGTAAGGAAAAAGTTACGCAAAGTTTTAAGTCCACAATCATGATAGAAGGACAGAGGAGAAGGAATTCCAGAAGAAAGCGGCGTTGATAAAATGAAAGGTGTGGGATAACAAAGCTGAGACAGTTCAGGGGAAAAAAAGAGCACAGGAGAGGGAAACTGATGTAACCTTATAATCATGACGGAATGATAACAATGAATAAAAATAACTCCTGCTACTGCATTCTTACTTTGCAATACATCAAGTGTCACCATGTAGTAGAGCACTTGCTAGATTAATTATAATAGATTTAGATAAACAAATGTATAACAGATCAAACAGCAAGTTTTCTACTTACTGTTCATACATCAAAAGTAATTTCTAGGTGATTATTTGGTTTAGGTGCATTGAATGGTGTGGAAATTCAGTAAATTATTATAGTGTGCAATGTGTGATAACTTAAATTGGAAAATTGTGTTAGAAACCTGCAATTTCAGCCTTCGCTGCAGCACATTACAATGTGCTTTAATAGATATTGACTGATACAGTTGGTTTACTGATGTCATACTCAGCAGCATACTTGTAGGTTAGTGTTGTGACACACCACAAATCATACTACAAAAATCAAGAATATTGATATATTCAATGTTTAACATAGTAATAGCTGTTCTCACATTATTGTGATTGCTTCTCCCGTACCCCCCCCCATTTTTTTTTCAGTGCAGTTAAACCTTTCTCCTTTGAAATTTTTTTATATGAAAATCTACGATAGACGTACTTATTATCTGAGGGGTACAATTAATTGTGTTACTATCTCTTGATCTACAAATCGGTCCCCTACTTCTCCTTTTGAATCTGCTTCTTAACCACCCCTTCTGCTCATGAATTGCCAAGAACTTTATGAATTCCATCTCGGTTTGCATCATCCAGAGTGAGTCCTCTAACTGAGTAGTTGTAGTTTGCTTCTCTCCTATTGCAGTTTCAATATCCTATAGCCCCAATAAAGGCTACACAATTCTATCTAATTGACCAATTTTATTCCTTATCACTAAACACTTGCTATTTTAACATATTCAGCAAAGTCGAATAATTCTAACTCTGAGAATCTGACTTCAGAAACTTCAACTCTTATTGGCTCATAAACTGAAAGATTTTTTTAACTCCACATAATAATAATATCCAGGCTGTAACAACCTATATACCTCCCTAGTAGTCCCTAGTGTACCTCTATTAAGAGGGTCAATATTCTCTATTATTAATGCGCACCTGATTACAACAGTTTGCAGGTAAGGGGGTGATCCAATAGGTCAAGTGAGTTAAATACACTTAGATATATATTGTGACTATGCACAGGAAAATTAGGCACAGCATGGGATCAGTCAAAACAATTTTATCTCATACACATTCGTCGGAATTCAGATAATGAGCTATCAAAGTTGTATAGTGGTAGCTTCGATCATTGATGACTTTTCTGGCAGGAAATGTAGAGGAGAGGTATGTAGGTCTTGTGGCGAGGCTATTTTAGCTATACACTAGTTTTTGCTGATCACAGTTATTTAAATTCTGTATAAAAGTATAGCAACTGCTAGAGGAGTATGAGATGGAAGTTTACAGCTTACATCATAGATAAAGAGAATAACCATACCTTAGTTCACTAAGCTAGCATTGTTGTTGTACTCACCATGACTACTTTGTAGTCTGTTGTTAGGTCATCAAAAATGAATTCTAAATTAGCTAGAAACTTACAAAAGAGTGAGCAAAAATTTGGATTTGTCGATAAAAATAGAATTATTCAGGAATTTATGTTTATCTCGCAGAAGACAAAAAATGTTAGCTTTTTTCATAAAAATTCATTATTTTAGCTTAAAATTCTGATTTTAATTTTTTACCTTCTCACAACGATCATTTACAAGAGACAAGGGTTGATAGATGTAAAGAACATTTTTTACAATATCAAAATAATGACAGAGCAAGTGTGCTAATAGTTTGCAGTTGCATTGTTGTCACGAAGAATGAAGTCAATAATTAACAATTGATTGATGGTTGGTGAATAAGTATGTATGTGCAAAAACTACTCAACGAATTATTAATGTCATAAATTATATTATGGATACTATGGCTGTAAGCATATCTTAATAAGGTTGGGTTCAAACCTATGCGGTAAATCCTTACAAATGTCTGTTTGTTTTTTGTTTTCTTTTCAAGTCAAACTATCGAGGCGAGTGGTTACTATGGCATTAAAATTTCCGTTGCCATATTATGCATAATTTAAAACTACACTTTTTTTAGTAGCTGGAGGGTTAGAAATTAAAATTAATTAAAATACTATAGTTTTATGTAACCTAAGGAGGTTCACTCGCCATTGTGCTCAAGCACACCACTAGTTGTAATAATAATAATAATAATAGTAATTATTATTATTATTAATATTATTATTATCGTTGTTATTGTGCTGCTGTTATTATTATTATTATTTATTATTATTGTATTATAACCATAATAATTATTATTATTGTTATGCTTATAGATGTAACAGATACACTGTCAAGTCAACAGTTGAAGGTTACATTTTCTTCCTGTTTGTCTTCCGTCACATGTGAAGCTGAATCATTTGGAACATGTAATGTAACTTTCAGAAATGATTTCAATAACACTATTCAAGTTAGTGGTCAAGTTAATAATAAAATTTCTCTCTCAAACTTACAAGCCAATTTAGAATATGATTACAGTGCAGTGTATAATTCTACGTTTGTCCGTCGGGGAAATATCACAGTTAAATGTGAGTAGCTATAATCAAGGGTTGGTTATAGAAATAGTGTAGCAGTAAGTTTTTATGTACTGTATGCCTGGTATGAAGGATATCAATATATATTTTACTGAATTCGAAATATAATATTTATTATGAAATGACTTCTTTTTTGGGGCACTGGTTAAAATGAGACTGCTGTGGATTATGTTTATTGTTGAAAGTGCTTGTTATTGTTTCCAAAAGTCAAAAATAATTGGAGATTGTTTTTGTAATTAGATTCTTCAGTTTTTGGACTTAAATTTGTCCCATTATGTTTGTTTTCTTTTCCTTGAAATCTTATTTCCAGAATAATTGTGGTTATGTGTTTTATGTTGAGAATAGTTTCTCTATTCATAATTTAACGTGGCCTACACTAGCACTAGTGAGTCTATGATAGTGTTACCAACCAGTAGTGCAACTAGTCATTGATTAAACTCAGTTTGAGCTAATTAAACTACACTTAGCTCAGTGCAATGACTTTAGTCCTGTGTCATCATAGGCCAATCAACTGGCCTTTCAAGTTTGCATGATACTTTAGCTTACGGGTCTCACTTGCACAAATTTAAGTTGGATCAACATAATATTCTAGGCTTATGTGTGATATATCTAGTATAGGTTTTCTGGGATATTGGATCATTTTCTAACATTCATGTTTTTTTAGTTAGAATGAAATGTTGTGTGCTATATACTCAAAAAATATTTTGGTGTATCTATAATAATAATACACTTGTGTGTCGGAACGACAACCACAATGGTGACTTATGATTGATAATGGTGTGTGTTCGTGAATAATTCATGAGCTTATCAGAGTTGGTAAAACATCGTCATTACCTGAATGGAAACAATGTCAGACAAGGAAAAAAAGGAACAATAAACAGCACTCACGGGTTTTAAACCTACAACCATCCAGTGTGGATTGTGCACACAAACCATTAAGCTGTCAGGACCTAACATCTTCGTAGTGTCTTGACGTGTACTGACCCATTGACAATGATTAAGATGTCGCTGCAGTATACTTTGTAAGTATACATGTGTATTTGTTTGGAGTCATTCTTTCCTGGTCAGAACTCAAGAAATTAATACTCAGAAAAAAAATTGCTGTTCACTAAGTTTTCATTATCCAAAGATAAAAACTAAGCCAAGATTTGTAGCAGTTTCGTATAAAAAATTCAATGATAATAGATGTACAGCATCTAATGTAAATAAAATATTGGGGAGGGACACCCGCCTTGAAGATTGTTGGAGGGGTCATTGCCCCCCCCCCCCCACTTCCTATTCCACTTGTATATATTTATGAATAACATTGGCTTATTATTGGGCTCTTCTAAAGTGACATGAAATTGAATGCTTTCTTGATACTGTAGTTCTATTGTAATGATAGTATAACTTTTTTTAGTGTTTATATAGTTTTATATTTTCAAAAACATGAATGTGGCAATTAATTTGTGTTTGTTTTTACAGCCAAACTGTGTGACTGCAGTATAAGTAAGTTATTAACATTGCTTTGACTGATTTAAATACTATAAGTGTTATATGATAATACTGCATGAAGTACAATATGCTTGAGCACAAACGGCGAGCTAATGTCTTAAAGGTTGCTCTTAGTTTGTGCATTAAAATAGTTCCATATGTGGGACTGGTCCCCACACTTACCCTGTCCACCCCCCACTCTAAAACAGAACATTGGGGGTGTTTATTCATGAATTATTCATTTGCCTAATCGAGTCTCTCTCCTGCTCTCTTTCCTCCTGAGCCATTTCAGCTTTTCTTATACCCAATGTTTGTTTTCAGCTTTTTCTTCTTGAGTCATAAATTCCTTTCTCCTCCTTTGTCTATCTCTCCTGCTTCTAAGTTAACTCTCCTGCTTCTCAGTTTCTCAGTCTTGTCATCCATCATTGTGGAACTAGGTTTAGTGAAACGTTTACCTTTCACGCCTTCCCTTGTGAAACTTTCACACCATATTTTCCTCACTGATTTCACCTGTTTTAGCTGCAATAATCAATGTTTCGTCATTGTAAAGGTAAAGACTCTTTACCCATTCAGTTAAACAACACGTTATCAATCTGATCAAGCTATTGAATTATTCATGAATTGACACACCACATTTATGAATTATGCTGCATAAATAGATTATAGTTTGCTATAAATGCAAAGACCAAACAAAGTGTAGCTTTTTTTATTTTAGTCTCTACTGAGAAAGTAGTCGTATTGATTTCGCAGAATTAGTATTTTGCAAGGATTACTATTATTATTCTTGATGTAATACTAGATGCTTCTAAACTCACTAGTGGTAACGTGGTTGCCATGGTCATTGGACTTTTGTTATGGGCAGCGTCCTTTTGTCTACTAATCATTGGCGCAGTTTTACTAACTAAAACGTTTAAAAAGAGAAGTAAGTGAGACACGGATTACATACATATAGCTATATATATATATATATTAATGTTTATATTTGTACACAGGAATTTTGAGTATTGTATTTTGGATATTGAGTTTGATCACAATGATCATTGATACAGTGTTATGGATTACTACAGCAGCAGTTGTGGCTCCTCAGCAAGGTGATTTTTCAATATTAACTACAAAATAGTAGGAAAAGTGATAATATCAGAATATCTTATTTATTTAGTACAAACTCTCTTACCTAGTTCTTTATTTGACATTAACAATACATTTTGGTATAGTGGATACATCATTGCAGAATCTTGTCACGTAACCTATTTAAGGATGACATCACCTGGGCACCATTTAGCACACTCTATATTATCACTATTTTGTTCTTCACCGCAGTACTGTGTGTCTATGGCTAAAGTGCCAATGCTTGAGTTGCAACAAACCTCTAGTATTTTTTTTTGGTAGGTGCTTTGTCCTAGTAGCAAAATACCATAGCTCAGCAAAGTAAGTTTAACTCACCCTAGCAACTATTGGCTATTTCATGAGTGTTTTGTTCCCGAAGGGTGTGAAGCCCTTTATAATAGTTAGGGTGCGGTACCTTGAAATCTGCGGGATTTCAAAACTCGAAGGCTTGGGTAGTAGCGCCAGAGCGTAGAGGGAACGCTACTAGGAGCCTGAGGGTTTCTAAATCCCGAGGATTTCCATGGTACCACACTCTAACTTTTTAGAACCGAAGGTACTAAAATTGTACTACAGTGATGGAACTGAAGTAACTAGCTAACGAGTATATACCGAATATTGTGACCCCTGATTTTTAGCTGAGGTTGCGGAAGAATTGTAGTTGGAGAAAGGCTTGCTTGGAGAACACTGTGCATGAGCATTAGTTGACACAATTTCTATATGTGTGGCACCTATTGTGCCTTACGTTCAGGACAAGAATGCATACTGGCCTAGCGGTTTGGTAAAGGGTTTAATAAGCACTACGACATAATACTCTATCACTAATAAAGCGCACTCACTAAAGGTACACGTAAGAAGTATGTACAAAAAACAACAACAACAAAATAGGCTTTATTTTAAACGCACTCATGTGCGCTATATTCCTCCTGCATTCTCATTGTTATTAACACCTTGGTTCAAAGTTCACTGGGGCAAGATGAATGGACAATATTCGGTATACTCATTTGTTCAGTTCTGTCACTGTAGGACAGTTGTAGCATATCCTTTGGTTCTGAAAAAGTGAGTGAGGTACTATGGAAATTTGTGGGAATTAGAAACTACTTGAATAAGGCGCCAGGCTGTGGCGCCAGAGTTTGTCAGAGCTTCACAAAGGCGGTAACAAAATACCAAACGTATTTTCAAAAACTGTATTTCTTGGCAATAAGACGCAACAGTAGCCCCTGGTAAGTGTTTTCTAAGTGCTGCCGGTCGTGATTCTAAGTGAATTAAAGTTGACGTATTCAGTCTGTTCTAAATAATGAAAGAAGCAATTTGGAGTTTTGCTATTACAAAATCTATAACAATAGTTATCCTTAAGTTAATGTTCTACCTCCTATTAGGAAAGCATTATTCAGTTTATGTATTTCTAAAATTACAAAGTATGTTGTCGTTGATCATTATTTTAACTAACAAAAGCAAAATAACACATTACCTCCTTTTTCTCCGAGTAGCAGTAGTAGTTTCTGTAGTAAATATAACCATTCTGACTATCTAAGTGACCTGTGGTGGGGCTATCGGGACTTGTTGAGTAGCGTTCCACTACCACCAGGGAGATGGCTCGAATCGAAGCTGAGGTTGAGAGGCATTGAACTGTAGCTATCAATCGGGCCTACGTAGGGAAACTAGTCTACCCTCTGGTGAGTTTGCAGAACTTCAGCACGCACACGAAATCTCATACACACAGAAAAACTCGATGAGCACAAAACTCCGATTGAACTAAGGCTGGCCAGAGTATATATAACCATGCTTCCTTAGGTCACTCTAAAATATGATTGGCTGGTACAACAATAGGTGATCTTCAAAAGTAACCCAATCTGGAAATGTTTCAGATATCACAATTACCTTTCACAGTAACACTCCACATGACGTGTAGCTTAGACAAAAGCAATTCTCTACTAAAAGCAACGAAGTTTTTTCATTCACCAAACTTTAACAAAAAATGTAAATTTCTAGGAAATAATTTTAGTGTAACATTTTAAGACTTAATTACTGCTGTAATACCAGGAGAACTGGAGACAAGCAAAAAACCTGTGTTTTTAAAGAATAATAAGCACCCGCAGCCACATGTTTGTTGTACCATATATACATATCGTGTATTCATAATTCACTCTTAATACTGTCTGTTCATTTAGCTCATTGCCAATAAGCTTTGTTTATAATAACTTGAGGTCAAATGGAGATTGATGGATGGCAAGACAATATGTAGGTACATTTTCATAACTGCTTGTTGAGTGTAACTGTCAAGGAATAAATGGTTTACCCTCAGGCATATGCATGAGAGGGTTACAGTACTCAGTTTGTCTGTCAGTCAATCAATCAGTCATTCTTTCACACAAAGTCCTGAGTTCAAGCCCAACTCAGGCAATTTTTCCATCTGATTTTCCATCTGCCTCCCACCAGCCCCACCAGTCCACCCAGCTGTGATTGGGTACCTGGTATTTGCTGGGGTGCAAATTCAAGGCCTTTTCTCATGCAACAGCAATGGTCCAGGTGGGACTTCGGGTGCCCACACCACTTGCTGTGAGGAAAGGCCTGTTCTCCTGCGAGTTCCTAGCCAGGCTCCAGGAGCTTTGCTTGCACAGCTCACAGTGCCTGCTTAGTGCACAGGCATCCTGGCTCTGCCAGGTGCGCGTGACCGCCTAGCAGCAGCAAGAAAATTTGCATTTTTTTTTTTGCATTCTTTCACACAAACAAAAAGCAACTCCTGAAGATGGCAGCCTCCAAGCATCTAAATGTTGCACTGGATGTTTTAAGTCCCTTTAATGTGCCAGAATTATTACTTTCAACTTTTTTTTTTGTGAGCAAATAATTTATTTGCTGCCTGTAATAGTTTTGCCATTACTCACTATAGTCTCAGCGGCTTACTGGAGTGGTTTGAGGTTCTTTGAACTACTGGTGATATTAATTTGAGCCTATTGTTTGTATGTATAATATATATATATAATATAGAATAAACAATTATATATAATATATATTTTAGTACAGCGTAACCACAATTATCTGAAAATCTTGGGACCGACACCCTATTAGATAATTGAAATTTACAGATGATTAAGGTTTATGTATATTCATGAGTTGTTGCACCTATTTTCACAATAATTGTGATCGAATAATGTATTCAACAGTGCTTATAACACAGATTTATTCATTCTTTAATAATAAAAGATGCCAATGTTGTAAAAAAGGAGAAAAGTTGTAGGTTCAGCTTCTTATTTTATCTTCATACCAAAAAACACATTTCTCCAACATCTCTGCTGCTGCACCATGAGTGGGTATAGCCTACATTAATATAATAAAAGGTCAACATCTGAAAGTTAACGTTAACGTTAGTCACTTATAATGCAGTACCTGCTGCAGAATGTCTTCATCTGATAGCAGTTAACATGAAATATCTTCATAACCTGACAGCCACCTTCTCACTTCCTCCTCAGATGAGTTACAGCTCTGTTGTTGAAGACTGCAGTCATAAATTTCACAGGTACTCTCTTCAGTCCTTCTTAACAATTTGTTCCAAGACTTGGCTGAGTAGTGCATGAGAGATTATCCCATGCCTCTGCACTCATATACACAACATGCTTCATGTTTATCCTGCAAACATCGAGTTTCCATGCTCATATACTTCTAGAATTTTTCTCAAGAGTAACTTATTATATCTTCTTCTAACAGGTTCCAAAACACCCTGAACGATGGCTGGATTAGGGATGTGTTAGCAGGCAAAAACTTTGCACCAATATTTTGAAGTCAAGCTCATCTGCATCTAGATGGGAGGGTGCATTATCATGCGGAAGCAGTGCCATTTTAGAATGAATACCTTTTGGTTCCTGAGATTGCTTAACGGCTGGAACATAATGTTTTTTGAACCAATCACTAAAAATTGCAGTCTCCATCCATGCACTTTTTTGTGAGTAATACAGTGCGTGTAATGCATCCATGTTAACATGTTTAAAACACCTAGGCTTTGCAGATTTTTCAGTCAGTTTACAAAAACAAAAAAATGAACAAACAGCAACACAATAAAAATAATTAAAAAATTACTGTGTTAGTTATAATTTACCAATACTAACTAGATGAAATTTGTGAGTTCCTGTAGCATTATAATGAGCCACCAGTGTTACTATCTTAGTAAGACTTCATGCCTGGAGCTGACTTTTTTGAAGTTGATGTTAATTTTTCTTGAGAGGAGATCAAAATAGAGCCCAGTTTCATCACAATTACAAACATCAGCTGTTTCCTTTTTTTCCTGTACTGACAGTTGCCTCTTTCCATGGTGGATGCAAAATATCTATAACTATCCTCGACTGACTTTAAAAGTCTGTTGCATCCCAGTGTGAAAATAATTTGGCTTTTCACAAATAATTGGACCCGAAATAGGCACTCCTTCAAATCTATTTTAGACAGACCATTGGTACACCATATATATTTATATCACTTGGTTATTCAGTACAGTGGTTTTATTTATATCAAAATTAGTGAGAGAACTTCTTTACTTACCTGTCTTATCCAATTGTACATCATTTGCATTTTTCATTGATTTTCTTTTCTTCACTACAGTCTGGCTATCCATGGATATATAAATGATCTTATCTTCTCTTTGTTCTCCTATATATTGTACACAGTCAAAATTTCAATACTGTACTCTGTAGCCAAAGGAAGTACTATCTTGTTTTCAGCTCGTCCAGTATCTCTTTCTTCTTTTCAGTGGTCACAAGAGTGCTTTTTCCACTTCACCGCCTCCACCACCGCATCCAACTCAAAATTCAGCTTCTATTCATTGAAAATATTTGCGTATGTGCAACAAATTTCCCTTTCAGATAACCTGAATGTGGATAATTAATTGAGGTTCCACTGTACTTTAATTATAATGTTGTAGTTAGTTTAAATCTATCATTAATTTTACTATAGTAGATACATGTGACAGGAGGTGGCAAGAACACAGAGATGGTCTCATCAGTGCTGCATTGGCATTTGGTCTCATTAGTCTCATTCTCATCTTGGTGCAGCTAGCTGTTGGTTTATATCAAAGTAAGTTATGGAATAAATGTGACAGTACTTGGGAAAGGGACCAATTACGATAACGAGCAAGATTCAGGTAAAGAGTAGAAAAATAATATACATGCCCCTTTTTGTTAAAATATTGGTGCGGCCATGGCCGCTCGGCCGCACCTGTTCCGACGCCCCTGGTACAAATCCAAGTGAACTGTCAGAATATACATGTATATGCCTATATGGAATATATATATTTATGGCACATGGGATATTTTCCTCGAGTATTTCTGTATCTTGCGAGTGTTTAGTATTTTCCCGCATTGAACGTTGCATATAATACCACATGCACTCGCGCATAGTTCTGGACAATTATATTATTAAATGTATGGCTGAGTTACCTAATGACAAGGCTTTGAAGCACAACTGTTTTACTTTTTTGGACGACTACCCTATTTATGAACAATGTATTTAACTTGTCATTCAATATGGGGATATTTCACTCTCACACTTGTAATTTTACTCACTCTTGACTCGTGAAAATACTTACACATGCTCGTGAAGTACCTCCCTATATTGTATCCTGACTGGTGAAATAAATATTACTTTAATATGTAATAGTTAACCAAGAATTTGAGGAATAATAACCGTCCAATCTCGAGGGCGGTTATCTAGCGATAATCCCGAGAGTTGCCACGATTTAATTATTTTATACCATAATTACATTATTCAACAGAGTAGAGACCAAATAATAAAAGGATATTGTTGTTTTGAGTGGAAAAATATGTCTACTTAATGCAGCAAAGGTCATTCCAAAAGACGGACAACTACGTACGAGCATTTCGTTCCCCTTCTGCCACCTTCTAACAGAAATAGTGATGATAGACCGATAATATCTAGTGAGGTTACAATTCAAGACTTTATATTTCAATAAATAATTCTCCGTGTCAGTTTTTTTATACAGGAATGAAGTATCCATTCACAAAGTAAACTTCATTCCAATAAAAATTAGTTGTAGCTAAAAATAACATGATACATCACTTCATAACAAATGGGATGAATCTTCCTGTAAATCAGCGATAAAGTTGACAGCCCACAGCCTTTTTTGTCGGCGATTTTCAACTTTTTCAAAAAAATGTTTTTATTCTATTTAGACGAATGGACACGCAATCATTACATGCTTTGAAATACAGAGAAAATGAGGCGCTAGTAAAAATGTGCTAGCATCAGCGATCACGCTTAAAAAATATTTTAGAAAATTGCACTGAGCGTGCAGTTTGAAGATGCTACTTCAGCATGCTGTCCAAAGGGTGATACCCTTTGATTTCAGTGTGTTAGTTAATCATGCACTTCTGCCTTAGAAAATTTAATCAGTATTTGAATTATTAGTTTTGAAATAATAGATTTTATCAAAGGAATGACTGATGGTGGAAATGAAAGTATCAAACGGGATGGTGTTTTGATACAGGGAGGTCATGCTCTAGAGGTAAGAGATATGTTATGGTTAGTAATGTAACTAATTGTTTGTTTGTATGTTTTGATGAGGAAACTAAATAAAAATGATAGTGAAAGGAAGAAATTAGTATTAGTAGGCATTATAATGTACCTTTTTCCTAAGTATTCATCTCCATTATTAACCACACATTATCACATACGTATGAAGTTTGGTGACTTTGCCTACTAAAATAGAACAAGTATGATAGCTGCCTTATTCTATTTTAATGGCCATATCATTTTAATCCGTTTTAGTGTTTAAATATGGGATACCTCTGTGCTATATAGGATACCGAGTTTTATGATAAAGGAACATTCTCTGCTGAAAAGAATGTAACTCAGCATCACAGATGTATAGGTGAATCAACTGTTGCTGTCCAAGCTAGAACAAAAGAAGCAATTACTATGGCATTGAAAAAAGAAAAAAAAGAAAAAGAAACACAGGTAAGTAAATATTATGACTCATAGGTATTCCTAAATACAAACTTTTAAGAAATAAATATGTAACTCTGAAATAATAAATTTTAAAATATATTTGCAGTCAGCTCCACCGGAATAAAAACCCCTTTTTTCTGACTTACTATAGGAGGGGTCCGAGTAAAACTACTTAAGGTTAGGGTATAGTGTTTGCTCATAAATATTAATGAGTTTCTTTTCCCCTCTATAGCTACACTTTAAAGTTATTTCTCGACCTAACTTAGAAAGCAAATAATGCATTAAAACCGATTATCGCCGAATTACGCGTTTCCGCGTCAAGCACGAGGGTGCTTCACAGCGCAGGTTACGTATTTTTGCATAACCGCCATAGTACACGCTTCAATTGCTACCAGCAGCAATCGCAAGTGTTTCAAGAGCTCCCACAACGTCGTAGTGATTCTCCTGTGAGGTAAGTGTAAAGGAGGCAAGGTTTTAATGACCCTTACCATAGAAATGTTTTTATTATTGTAGATTGAAATTGTAGCACTGTTTGTGTATAAAGAAAATCAAAGTTACAAAAAAAAATATGTATAGCTATAACTAATAGACAAAAATATTTATCAATTATTAATATGATATAAAGTTGTCAATAAAATTTAAAGACTGCCAAGAAGTCTTCATAGAGGGCAGTGACGAAGAATTTTATGATCTCAAAGAAATAGAGATATAATAAGGCAGAAGACTTCTCAGGTGTAGAGGTCTGTGGCCAAGAAGTCTTCATGGAGGGCAGCATGAAGAATTTGATGACCTGGAGGAAATAAAGGTTGAAAAAGGCAAGCTATTTTAGCTCGTTTATTCATACACAGAGGGTTATATAGATTTTGAACAACACTAACCACAAGTTATTATTGCATGAGGATACAGACTTTCTTCCTCCCAGTTCTCCCCTACTTGAAGGTGCCCATAAAATGGATTTCTTAGGAGAAAGTTTCTCAGGTATGAAGAGAAGGGTGTGCAATCTATGTCAAGAACAGTAACAACAGACACATCATGGTACGGTACAGTGGTGATTATGGGGTGTGGCTTTGTCACCATGGGAGTTCAATCGGACTGCTTCATAGTATTATCAGAAAAAAATCCTAGAATTACAAACACAGTAGTCTATATAATTGCTTGTTATGTTATATATTGTATTATCCTAGTATATGGCTCCCATAAAAAAAATAAACAGCCAAAATCCATTGTTGCTGAATTATTTCAAAGCAAGCGGCTGGTGAACATTTAAAACAACAATATATAGCTATGAAACATGAGGTCTTAGCCTAAACTTTTACAATACTGATGCTAACAATGGTATACTTACCTTGAAGCTTGTAGTTTCCAATGAGTGCGCACTTCATACACTTCAAACGCCTAGAAAATAAACTAAACTTAGCCCGCGGGTAGAGGAGGGCTTTAGCTTCAATCAGTTAATACATCGCCGTCGGTTACTTCGAAGCGTATTGCCTCCAGACAAGAAAAAGCTCAGGCGGTTCAAGCCTTGAGGTGACGGTCACGATATCTTTAAAACAATTTCGGAGTACGCGCACGTAATCGCGAATTTAATTTCCGGCGATAATGCATTAAGAACTTCCCCAAAATCCCACAGTTAACTTTATACTTCCTATTCCAAGTCCTGATATTAATTTTTATACTTTCAAAGTTATGTGTCAGTTTTAGTACACTACCACTGATCAAAGTATTTCTTATCGTGCTTTTCTAGGATGAACTATACCTATTACAGGGCCAGATACAGTCTAATTACAATAATCAATACTAAGAAACTAGCAAACACTCCATTACTTCAAAACTAACCACACTTTTCCATCGCAGCCCAAGGGAGGGGCCTCCATGAGTAGCTTTATTACAGATTTTTAGAAGAAAATATTTGTGTGGACCTTCCTCAGACTCTAATAAACAGGAAGCTTTAGAATTTATGGTCTAATCTTACTAGAAAAAATGACACAGAAGTAGGATATTTCATAGAACCACCAGCGGTTAGCTGAATACACAGGAAACGCCCATGCAAACACGCTGAATCTGTTGGTTTTCCCGCGAAAAAAGATAACTCCAACCTGTCGACCAGATAAGCTACTGGTTAGCGATGTGAGATAGGAAGCAAGTATAAGCTGGCACTACAGAAGCACCCCTGCAGGCAGGCAGGCAGGATTGTGTTCAGGAAAGGAAGCCAGCATGCTAAACAAGTGCACAGTTCCATACAGCAGTCTGCTTGTAAGGCTGTAAAGAGGGGCAGCACAGGCTAAAGATGGTGTGGTCAAAGACAGTGAGGCATTGAGTTGCTGAAGGATTATTAACGTTGACATACTGCAGCAGTACACATCTGAGTTAAATCAGCATCCATCTAGCTGTGTTTGTATGATTATTTTAATTGGTGAAGTGAGACTGGTGTTTGCCTCTATTATTTCTTCTGAGTACAAGTGTTTTGTGTGCATGCACACAATCACTCTAGAAACATCCTCTAGAGTATAGAAAGTCTTGAATTGTATGCAAAATGAGAATATAATTAGGCATTAGTATGAGGACAAAATAATAGTGACGGAAAGTAAGTAGCCATCTTGAGAAGCTACGCGAGTTTTGGCGGTGCCAATTATGACTAAGTCAACTTTATCAAACTGAGAGGGACATAGGGGATTGGTAGAATGAGAAACTCAGTGAGTCCGTGTTGAAGGCAGGTAAAGAAGAGAAGAGGTTTACTGAGACATTGATCTCCCTGTACAAAGAACCTACAGGGATGGCTCATGGGAAAGAAACGTCAAGAAACTGGACGATTATAATATTTCAAAGCACTTACTTATAAAACGTTAATGTTCAAGATATCCTTCTGGAAAGATGCAAGAGAATAGCTTCACCAAGGCTATATCCATAATCATGAATAGAAGGATTGAGAGCTTGAGAAGCTAGAGAGATATAGACAAAGGGAGAATGGAATCCTTAACTTAAGAAGAAAGAGTTGAATGAGAAAAAGTCAAGAAGAGCTGAGATGACTCAAGAAGAAAGAGAATAGGAGAAGGGTACTGATGTAACTATATCAAGTAGTACACTGGATTCAATTATACTATTTGTGACACTATTAATTTATGAGTTGATAACGATCGTACGTAGTGTTTCAGTTCTCATGGTTACATTAGTTAATTATGATGTAGTTGCTTTTAAAAAATCAGTTTTTTTTCTGCTGATTACTTCACTAGATGCCCCATTGCATTGTGTAAAGATGGTAACTTTGCCCTGAGCTGCTTATTAATATCTCTGTTCTAAACAACCATCCTAGTAGCTATTGCTGAAAGTTACCTTATTTCAAAGAAAAATTAACTTCTCTGATTCACAGTTGTGATAGGTCCAACATAGTAAAGACAACACTCACACGTTATTCACTAATGTTACGGTCCTTACAATACACCAACAATCACACTAGTTATTGTGTAAATAGTTTATTTATACTACCATGTTTTCACAGCAAGTCATCAGAGTTATCACTGCTGGCATCTGAAGCATTACCATTTGTACTATAGGTGTTGGAACTGGGAGGGGGGGTTTGCTCCCCCCCCCCAATATTTCAACTTCCTATGTATTTATAGATGCCATGCATTAATTACAATTTTGAGACAGAAGACAGAACAATTATTAGACGGTGCCAAGTTTTAAAGTTCATGTGAATGATAGGAGGGAGTTCCTTAATTTAGTGTGAAGATAAATCATTAACTTGGAACTAGCTCAAATATCTTTGCATGAGGATACACTACCTCAAGTATATGCTTGTCCTTGTCATGTTGTGCCTCCCCCCTCCCCTCTCCCCTATTAAGAAAATGTTTCTACACCTATGATTTGAAGTATGATCAGACACTCAGGCACTAGTGGTTGGCTCATAGTTTTAAGAAATCTGGCAATATTGCTACCATCATCACTGTATCTGTGAGCTGTAGTCTAATCTATACTGGCTACTTTCTTCTGCCTCAGACTCATCAGACATTGTTTGCTAAAGCAAGCCCACAGCCATAGGCTTACTAAACAAACCAAGTATACAGTTGCTGCTCCCCTATATACATCATTACTAAGCCCCACCTACAATTGGAAGTAATCATGAATTTGGTTATATCTCTAAGGTGAGGGGTTCTTTAATAGTAATTTTTGGAGGTTATATTTGTACATGAAACTACCAGAAATTGGATAAAAATTATCTGTTATTTGTTATTATAATATTATATATGGACTTGGAATAAAAATGCAACAATCACTCTTGTTTTTATTTGTTGGTTTTTTCCTGTCATTCTTTACAGAATGCATTATCGTGTTTGTGAAATTTCAAATTTCGATTAAAATTTTCAAAACTCTCAACAATTTCAGCAGATGAACTTTCATTTAGATTTTTTTTTGATCATCGTACTCTGGAAAGTTTTGGTTCATGTAGTTGAATTTGGCAATAACAAATTATGACTACTAGTGCCAACTGTCATGCCTATTATTTTCAATTCTTCAATTTTATTGAATGAATCTATCCCACAGTCCCAGAATGAAGAACCATCTATGTTGGGTACTGGACATACGTGCTACTGCATTTTTGGCTTAGAGTAATTAAACCCTTGCATAGCTGAATTGTCAGAGTAGTCACAAAAAAATGTTTAAACTTGTCAAACAAAATGTCTATAAAAGAAAAAGAAAGTGCAAATATTTTCATATTATGATACTAAACTGTGTGCAACTAATTCTGAGTTCAGTATAACTTCTTGATCCTCATGCCAATCTTCACATTTGCTTTTTGTCTTCTAAAGCTGTAATCAAACGCCTGGATTCCTTCACAGAGAAACTCTCTCTCTTTGTTATTCAATGGCTCATGTAAGCACAAATATCTTCTGCACCTTCTGGTTTACTAGATTCACCATCTAAAATCCCGAAGTTGCTGTTATATAGGTATACTACCTCTACAATTTGACAGCCCAGTCGTCATTTTGAAGTAACCCTATAAAATATTGTTATCAGATATTGATGTACACAGAACTAATAATTTAGACTTTTTTCAGTCTAAACTCGAACTTCGAAAGCTGGCCTTAGAGATATTATTGCAAGAAGTTCAAACATCACTGACTAGCTAAATAACTTAACTTCTTGTAGCTATGGCATTCGAGTGAGGTATCACAGACGAGAATAACCAATGATTTTCTTGATGCAATACTTCAAACCGCCATGTGGCAGTTCCGGCGATGAAAGGGTTAAGATATATAAAGGCCAAAACCTTCAACTGGTTTAGCCAAGTTGTTTGTTTTTTGTATGGAAATAAACACACGAAAGTACACCCACACAATTTTGCTTCTTTAAAAGAAGCACCAAAGGTGTGAACCCTCAGCATTACCATAAAGCAGCTAGCTAATTATTACAAAGACCCAAAGAATAATATTTATTTGGTGTAGTATCAATATGTAGCTCATGCAAGTCGATATGTGGCTCATGGTAGTCAGTATGTAGCTCTTGTAATGAAACGGTAGACGTAAATGCTGTCTTCATAACAAAACATACAAGAAACACTCACCTAACAGGTAGTTTCAACGGGGAACTCTAATAGGTAAACTACTGAGACTAGGACGTAAAACTGAAGAGTGTGACAGTAGAAGGCGTTACCAACAATCACTAGCAATCGCATGGCCTAAAAATAATTAGCTTTTTCTGTAAAAAAATTGTCGAAAAAATATGCAACATTTTGATGCTTGTTTTAATCTTCAGGCGGCTGCCATCTTCGAGATATGTTTATACTGAAGTAAGCAACTAAAAAGGCTATAGAGAAGATTGAAGATTCAACTATTAAGGGTTATTAAAAAGTGTAAAATTCTAGAAAACAATTGTAGCTATTTAGAGGTAAAGCAAACATTATATTTAATTCACTAGCAATCTTACCCACTTTGAAAGCACCAAATTGCCACTCTGTACTATTATAAACATGCACAAGTATTTTTAAATAAATATGTATTATCACGTGTAATTAGCTCATTACCTATGAATGACAGGGGAATAGTGACTCAACTCCCACAATTACCATGCTGATCCCACAGCAGAACTATCCTATACTAGTAACCCCACGTGTTCCGGTACTAAGCGACCAGATATTGTACTAGCAAGTACCACTTGAAGTACTTTCAAAATTATGACAATATCTTTTTATCATTCCCTGCTACCTGATTGATTTACATCAGTTTCACTCTCCTACTCTCTTTCTTCCTAAATTATCTCTAACTTTTCTCTATTCAGCTCTCTTTTTGAGTCATGGATACCCTATTCTCTTGGTCAATCTCTCCTGATTCTCGAGCTCTCTGTCCTCAGGGCTTTCTATTGCCTTGTCCAACTATTCCTCATGGATTTCACCTGCTTTAGCTACAATTAATTGTCATTTATAATAGCTTTCGTTTCCTCAATCACAGAATGTGATGATTTTTTCCCATTCAATATGAGGCCATGCTTTACCAACTGGGCTCAACTCACAAATTATTCATCAATACACACACCATTGTTGGCGTCATTACTGACACATGAGAATATTTTAATAAATTGATATCTAAAGTAGTAATAGTGGTAGTAACACTGATAGAAGTAGTATGAGAGAAAAAGTTGCACTACCCTTTAATAGGCAGAGCAGAACAGGGCCCCATGAGACAAAACAAGCTATGAAACAAAGAGCCAGCTAGGAATGGAGATTGGGTGAATGAGATATAATAGCTATCAATAAGTATGAGCACAAGAGGTAGAAATTAGGAATGTAAACAGTCACAGTTGCGATAAGCAAGTCAAGGTTCTGTTCAGGTATTGCTTGAACAGATAGGATATTCGATTTGGGACCCTCTGGTACTATATTGTTTCCCACATGGGTCCAAGAAAGAGTCATAATTACTGTATATAAACTATATGATTGAAAATGGAGGGTGGGGGGTGGAGATGTTAGCATCAGAAGTAACAGAGAAATGACTGAAATATTTTATTGGTCCTATTTTTGTGTAAGTATTATTCTCCAAATATATTTAACCATGGCTAGTATATTGCATATCTACTTTTTAACCACCAAATAACACGGGTATGGGTGGGTTTATAGTCATAGTTTCGGCCTTAACTGATATTAATTTTGTTTAGTAAGACAATAAGAGAAGACAGTGTAAATAATTGATAATGTTATTGCCCAACAAAAGTTCTTGTAATAGTACTTTAAAGTTGTATGGGTTCAAACTAGCTCTAGTTACTGTATCTCTCTTGTACTGTATTGCTTCCCAAATGGGTTCAGGAAAGTGACACTATATGATTAAAAAGGGTAGGGGAGGTGGAAAGTGTGGGTATCAAGTGTTACAAATGAATGACTAAAATACTTCATTTGTCTCATTTTTGTGTCAACATTATTCTCCCAATGTGTTCAGCTATGGCTATTTCATTGCATTTTTTTTTTGTAGCAAGGCTTTGAGTGAGTTTTATAGTCATAGTTTTAGTCCTAACTGATATTATTTTTGTTTTGTAAAACAAAAATGGTATAAATAATTGGTATATTTTATAGTCATAGTTTTAGTCCTAACTGATATTATTTTTGTTTTGTAAAACAATAAGAGAAAATGGTATTTTATGGCCCAAAAATGAAACATATTAATTTTTGTAATACTTGAAGTTGTATGGGTGTCAAATATCTGAAGTTTATCCAGCAATTTATATTTGGTCACTGTCTACTAAATTTTTTTTGTTTGTTTAGGATTCTGAAATAGATAAGGAAAGTACATTATCTGAAGAAAAACTACCTGATGATGATAAAAAATCTGACAGTGGAAATCTCAAAGAGAATAAATTAAAGCGCCGTATGCAGAATGAAAAGAAAAAGGCAAGAGATGTTTTGCATTTTTGTGTTGACTTTGAAGTCATGTTTGTTTAATAAAGGTAAAAGAGTTAAATAATTTTCTCTTTATTCCTATATTATTATTAGGACTACATTATAGAGTGTCAGTATGTGCCGTTTCATTTCAACAGCCACATCTTTTTAAATATTCAAATATTGTGTTTAGCTAAATATGAATTAAAATAAATTGTATCTGTAGAATAATTATAAACAACAATTTTTTTCAATTTTACTCTAAGCTTCATTGCAAATAAACCCATGGCATTGCTGTACATTAGCAGCTATTACAAAGACCAAAGAATAATTTATTTGGAGTAGTATCAATATGAATATGCCTCATGCAAGTCAGTATGTAGAGCTGGAGCAAATAGATATGAAACTCATCCAATGAAACAATAGATGTTAATGCTGTTTTCATAAGAGAATCTTAGCATACAAGTGACACTCACCTCACCAGTATAAACTCCAAGCACTCCGGTAAACCGCTGAGTAATCCAAAACTATCTCCAGAAGCAAAGAAACACATGAACACGGTTGGACTACTGCTTACAATCATACAGCCTAAATTTTCCAGTGCAACATTTTGATGCTTGGTTGAATTTACAGGACACTGCAATCTTCGAGATACGCTTTTTGTTGTGTGACAGAATGACTGATTGACTGACAGACAGACTAGTATCGTAACCCTCTCACGCACGTGTGCTGAGGGTTTGTAAGGCTGATGTAAATTATCAACTATCAGCCAACATCTACTATCGATCATGTCTACCTCTATAATTATCCTATAAATGCACTGCAGCTGTTACTTAACAGAGAACAGTTGAAGTTTAGCTGCTGCTATAGTGTGGAAGTCATACTGGGAGCTTCAAAAACAATGTAGCTTGCCTGTTATTATTTTGAGGTAGAATGTATTTTCTAATTGATATGAGTGCTCAGCTTTTAGCCAAGTACTTGTTTTGTGATATATTATTAGGAATCTTAGCTAGTTAACTGCAAGCTTATTTGTTTTGTATTTTGTAGGCTAACACTGACACTTGCTGTTTGTGCTCCTTCAGATACAATTTTGTCTCCCCAGTTTTAATTCCCTTCTCATCGAGTTCAATATATTCATCTCTTACTTATTTCTTATGTTCCAATGATGCTGCTCTCCTGAAAAAAACCCATGAGTGGACATGCTCATGTTAAAAATAGGGTTTAGCATAAGGGAGAAATAGGAAATAAAAGAGGCAGGAAGACATCATTGGACAGACTAAGAATAACTCAGTAAAAAAAAGAAGAAATAAAGAAAAAAATAAATAGCGCGAGGATCAAAGGAATATTTGAAGGGAAATAAAAGAGGGAAGCAAAGCGCAATGAGAAGGAAAAATAGAGGGTTTATAAAAACAAATAAAATATAGCTACCCCATTCGCCCCACTTCCAATCCAAAAAGAGAGAGAGGGATGTGAAATAAGGAGATCCAAAACTAAAGCATGTGGCTTAATTAATGTAACACAAGAAATCTTTCAGATGTAGAGTAAGCTGCACAAATATCCCTTGGGTACATGAGCTAAACTGATCCCCGTACAAATCAGATCGTATTGATGACAGTAAGTGCTCTGGTGTCTTTATGTGATCTGTTGATAAAGACTAGCGACTGGCAGGAATTCTTTGAAATTTCAGTGTCCTACCAAATTTATATATTAATTAACTATTAAATAACTCTAACCTATTTCTGCAACCACTACTACTAAATCCACATAAGTTTTGGCCTTTATACGACTTTAATTAATATTGCACTTTTATATAACAAAGTAATAATAGCATTGTAGATGACGCAATTCACCATTGTATAGCTAAAATAGTCCACTAAGTGTAATCAACACTCGTGTACACATGTGGGTCAGCACAAACACACATAGTTTGGTTATAAGTATTTCAGAAGAGTTTTTTTTAACAATCTTGGTAGCTAATGCACTTTGCTATTACAATCCTGCTTTCCGTTTGATAACTTCGATGATGTTATTCTTATTATATTTATTATGTGTGTCTAATAGAGTGCAACTTCCAAAATTTACGATCACACACATCAAGTTGGAGATAAATCAAACGTTACTGGCCACCCAACTAAGCCACCTCCTCGTGACTCCAATAATTACTCGTCATTGGACAGACTAAAGACTAACTCAGTAGATCCTCAAAATGATACCGAATATTCAGAATTACATCATAAAACTGGAAGACTCCAAGGTCCATCAAGGTCACCACGTGGTGTCCATAACCAGGGGAACAAAGAAGAATATGGACAACTTGACCCATCACAAGTACAATCAAATTCTGCCAGAAATAACGAAAGTGTAAAAACTTCCAAGAAAGCTACTCTGCATGCAGGTAAAGCATATATGTATGTGGTAAGAGAGATATATAAGATGAGCATAGCTATTTGTAAGATTAAATTGTTCTTGTTTGTTGCCTTTAGTCCTTTTTTTTTTTCTTTTTTCTTTTTTTCTTATCTTGACTAGTTTTGGGGAAATTGGCCTAAAAAAGCGGCATCTATAGTTTTCTATTATTATTATTTTTCTTTCTACCAGTAGGTTGCATGGGGCCTTGGGATGCCTTCCTCCGATTTTGGAAGCTGTAGCACAAGCTGTCTTCTCCCTATGCACTACAACGCTTCAGTATTTTGGCTGAACTTATTATTGCTGATTTGGGGGGCGGGGGGGGGGGGTGAAACGCCACGTAAAGGAGTTGCTAAAGCCAGGGGGCGTGCTTTGAAACCGTATACTATTACCGTGTGTTTCTGGGACACTATATAGACTAAACCGGTTGTAGGCGGGTTGAAAGAAGTCAAATAGGCTTAATGTAGGCTGTGGAAGTTGAACTGTCAGGTCTTGGCTCTGGCTCTTGAACTCGCACACCTGGGGCTTATAGGGTTGCCACCACCAGGTTCTTTCCCTTCGTTATCCCTCACTAAATCTTCCCAGCACATTGGCTCCCTTCCCTTAGGTTAGGATTATAGACTCAGGAGAGGATAAGTACAGCGAGTTGCACGATAAAGAAAGAAGAAGGGCTGAGCAGACGCATAACCCTTATATACAAATCACAAACATGAAGCCACACCTACTGACCGTGACACACAATATCTAAATAATGACAACTACGCTATAAAGTCCATTCAGTTAGAGTTCTGGTATGGGCAACTCCGTGCCCTTCATTCTTGGTGTCCGTGTGGGCGTCCTTTGCAACGTCCGAGCCTCTCATTCTTTTCTGGATAACATCTTCGTGTGGGATATGCCCACATAGGCCTCTTCAAGAAACTATGATGGCAAGAGTTGCATGAGTACGCAGATTATGTAGAATTGTAAGTGAATTAGCTCTACAGTTTTTTCCCGCTGTTAGTGAAAAGCCCACCAATAGATTTCTTAGCAATGCTCCGTGCACGAGTCCAACCGGCTAGTGTTTCTAGCCTCGTAACGTGAGTTCTAGATCTCGCCAGAACTTACAACTGCGACATAAGCTAGAGCTAACCGATATTTGAGCCATAGAAAAAAACTTAGAAAAAAAAATCGACCCATATGGTTATACTGTAAAAAATTGTTTGCTGCATTTAGGCTGATTTTCTCAAAACAAGTCATATTTGTGACCGTCTATGGGAAAATCGGGCACAACGCGGCATGCGTAGACGTCGCAAAAAGATCGATTTAGTTCTTAAAATTGTATTAAATAAGCCTAACGAAGGGAACGGTTAGGTGATATATAGCGGGAATGGCTAAAGCTACGACGATAAAACTTGGAGAGCTTAATATCTGGATGCCGAGGAGTGCGTAAGTGCAAAAAAAATATTTTTCGTCGGGGCCGCGTTGTGCCCGATTTTCCTGTAGACGGTCACATTTGTCAGATATTACTGTGCTATATATTTAATAATATTGAACAGATTTTGTTAATTATTGCAGTTGTGTAAAGTTACCAGACTGTGAAGTTGTGGGTACATTTATACATAATTAGAGTTTTTGGTTGTTATTTCTCATCAAGTAGTACTTTTAGCAACTATTAGTTTTTCAAAATGTTTATAAAGAACTATGTTGTCTCTACATGCATAAATGTATATATATATATATATATATATATTTATTTATTACACCCTAGATATCTTCACAATGATATTTTTAGGAACATGACCTGTGAAATAACTCACGATATTTCACGTTGTTATTTCACGTTATACTGCGCAAGCTCATTACCCCTGTAGTTATAGCAACCAGCCAAACTTTTCAATTTTCTCTGTTTTACAGCTACCTTCCTCTGGTGTACCCTGGTCTTTACCCTGCTCAACAGGGTTAGAGCAGCTGCTAAAATATAGCTGGGGGTGTGGGTAGCCCCTACAATCAACTTGACGTGTGAGTTACTCTTCCTCTAGTACTAACTACAGTAGTGAAGATATCTAGTGTGGAATTAACCACTTATTACGCTTGTCAGAATGTTATGGCAAGATATTTCACTTTATTTTCACTTGCCTCTGGCTCGTGAAAAAAAATTAGCCTGCTCGTGAAATATTTCGCCATATCACACTCTGACTCATGTAATAAGTATTATGTATACACATGTATATAGATGGCTATGTAATTTGTAAAATATTATTTTGTGCTCAAGATTGTAGCTATCATTTGCAATGTTTTTTTAACTGTACAGAACTCTAGATGCAGCAATCTTTGTGGATAATGACTTTGTTGTTCACTCAGTAGTTATTTGTTATTGTAAAGTGATTTTGAGTATACATGTACACTTCATATGGTCATATTGTTTTGATACTATACTAACAAATTACAATTTAATTTGCTTGTAATTATACTTAAATTAAACATTTCTATTATATCAAAAGTTTTATTTAACTAAATTATAATATTATTAGTATTGAAGATCTTGCCGGCTTGTGAGTAGATAGACGTTAGCTTAGTTTCATAATTAATTTCATTTACTTCGGGACAATTTCTATATAGGCATGTTTTATGAACTACACATTATTCCTGGCAATGGTTGCTATGGGTATCCTCCCTTATGTGTGGTATAAGTGTGGCAATGATAATTAGAGAAATGGTAATTATTGGGTGTGGTTTGTCCTCGAAGCTATTAAAAAGTTGGAACCTATGCCTAGGGCATTAGAATGAATGGTCTCAATCTAATCAGTTTAAAGAGAAGGTAAAATTTGAAGAAAACAATCTCAGTTGTCGCCGGAAAATTGCACCCAGGACATTGACTTTAGCCACCTGTGCTCTAGTCACTGAGCTACAACAACCCACGACTTCCAAGACTATCACGTTTATCTTTATACTGTTGATTAGTACCACTTGCAGTCTTGCACTAATAAAATCTATGAGTGCATGTACATTAGCTGCACTGGTGACTTAAGCCAGTACTATTATAAACATGCACAAGTATTTTTAAATAAACGTGTATTATCACGTGTAAATATCTCATTACCTAAGAATGACAGGGGAATATAGTGACTCAACTCCCACGATTACCATGCTGATCCCACAGCAGAACTATCCTATACTAGTAATCCCACGTGTTCCGGTACTAAGCGACCAGATATTTTACTAGCAAGTACCACTTGATGTACTTTCAAAATTATGACAATATCTTTTTATCATTCTCTGCTACCTGATTGATTTACATCAGTGTCACTCTCCTATGCTCTTTCTTCCTAAATTATCTCTAACTTTTCTCTATTCAGCTCTCTTTTTGCGTCATGGATACCCTTCTCTCTTGGTCTATATCTCCTGCTTCTCGAGCTCTCTGTCCTCATTATGTATTGGGGCTTTCTATTGCCTTATCCAACTATTCCTCTCGGATATCACCTGTTTTAGCTACAATTAATGGTCATTTGTAATAGCCTTCGTTTCCTCTACTTAATGTGATGATGCTTTAACCATTCAATTTGAGGCCATATTTTACCAACTGGGCTCTGCTCACAAATTATTTATCAATACACATACCGTTGTTGGCGTCATTACTGACACATGAGATATTACATTACAAATTAGTACATTAACATCTACAGTAGTAATAGTAGTAGTAACACTGATAGGAGTAGAATGAGATAGAAAGTTGCACAACCCTTTAGTAGGCAGAGCAGAGCTGGGCCCCCATGAGAAAAAACAAGCTATGAAACAAAGAGCCAGCTAGAAATGGAGATTGGGTGAATGAGATATAATAGCTTTCAATAAGTATGAGCACAAGAGGTTGAAATTAGGAATGTAACCAATCACAATTGCGATTTGAACAGATAGGATATTCGATTTGGGACTCTCTGGTCCAGTATTGTTTCACACATGGGTTCAAGAAAGTGTCACAGTTATTGTCTATAAACTATATCATTGATAATGATTAAAAAAAATGGTAGGGGCGAGGAAGATTGAAATAAACAACAAAATGTTGCGTTGGACATTAAGTCTCTTTTATGTGCCAGATTTTTTTTATTTAAACTTATTTTTTCTGGTTATTTTTAGGCTGTATGAAGCGATCGTTGGTAATGACGGTATATTGTAGGCTGACAACTAACACTTGTTGCTTATACTCCCTTAGTACAATTTTGTCCCCCCAGTTTCTCATCTAGTTCAATGTATTCATCTCTTACTGATCTCTTTCTTCCAATGATGCCACTTTCCTGAAAAGAAGATTGAAGAATTTCAATCCGAACGTCTTGCGTTAAGGGTGCTGGCTCACCACCCACGTAGCCACCCACAAATCCACCCACACAAAATTAATTAAGGCTGCCATGGAACATTAACTCTTATATGACGTATTGGCACTTGACAGTAGCACAAGTTGTCTTACTCAGTTATTATTGTCTACTGCACTCTCTGAATAATATAATTGTTATCATCAATAATCACTTATTATGTTGTAAAACATGAAGCGTTTTTTAAATCGTTTTTCAATTGGAAGTTGTATTTTTTTCTGTTCAGACATAGAGAAGGATGACTGTGTTCTTGCATATTATACAATAAGTATACTATGAAGAAAACAAATTGATTATATTTAGAGTAAAGAGTAGTATTTTGGTATACATGTAAGCTAAAATTTACTAGCCATGTTCTATTGATGTCCTAAGATTATAAGAAGTTTAATAACAATTTTGCATGCAATCTGTTTTAGTTAAACTACTCTAATGGTCTCTAATGTAATATAACATGTAAACATATGAAACAGATGCTACATCTCAGATAGATAGCAAACAGTAATAGAAAAGTAATCAAAATTTACTCTAGTAATGTTAAATTCCTTCATATGGCTACTTCTATGTATTTTATTATAATTTTAGCAATTTCATTCAGTAGCATCATGTAATTAACTTTACAACAATGTTACTAAATTGTTATGATTCTTTAGAATGAGCATTATTATGACATCCATAGTTGCCAACTTTTAATGATACCAAATGTAGGGACAACCCGGCGCTTGCGCGCCTGAAATTTTTTGCCAAGACCACGCCCCTTTTTAATTAAACAACGCCCCTTTTGCCACGTCCACATGCACATCGAAAAGATTCAGTGGTACATGGTGATTGATCGTGAACTGATGATTTGTTTTGTGAACTGATGATTTGTTATGTGAACTTGTTTTTAGTCTTTGTGAAGTGATTGGCGAGTTGCTTTCTTGCGTTATGACTGTACTTTGACCCTACTCGGGCCATAGCTAGCTAAACTAAGTCTCGAGCTGTACTGTTACAGTTTAGCCTTCATTTCCTGGCCTCGGACCCTCTCTGGTCGGTGATGTCGGGACAGGAGCGGGACTGGAGCTAGAATGTCGGGATTGCCCGCCAGAATCGGGATGGTTGGCAACTATGGACATCACTAATTTTAAACCATTTCTTGTTACTTCTGTTTCTGATCATACATCAAAGAACAATCAACCACCACAATACAAAGTACTGGAGAAAGATAGTGACAATACTGAAGGCAATCACTACTTGCCTCTCAATCACAAGAATGCAAAATCTTAAGCATCCAAAGTAATGATGACTATGAATAGACTTATTGTAAGTATAAATATATCAAGACAGTTTTTATTACTAATCTTCCTTATACATTAGCTATATTATACTATTAATGTTCTATCAAAGCTAGTATATCATGGCTATAAGTCAGTGCCCAGCAAACTGTCCAAAGATTGGGCTGCATTATAAAGAATTTGAACAATTTTAGTAATAATATCCTAATATTGTTTAAAAAGCATAGATACATGTAGGTCAAGATTTTGTTCTGTTTCTTTAATTCTTGTGTGTTGGCATCATCAAGCGAGCAAAATAACACAATTGAAAATCAGGATATGATATGTATTATGTGTGGATGGTACTTATGCTCCTTCAAAATGCACAGGGCTTTTTCTCCTAAAAACACAGCTATTTAAGCTTGACCCTACTTACTACAGCATTAAGTAAGTCTAACTTAGGCTCTAATTTCAAAACTTCATCATTTTTGAGGATGCTATGTGCTGCTTGTTATGTTGCTTGTCAAGAGAGTTTAAGAGTTTCTGGTGATTCGGGTAGTCAGAATGACTTAAATTAAAGAAAGTTACCATTACTCAGGAAGTACATTGACACTGTTAGTTTGGTGGTCGACCCTGTTCCAGACTTCACTAAGCTGAATCCTCTGGTTTATCGTTTTTTACCTGCATCATCCAAGAACATTTAATGGTTTACTTCTTTGTATGAACAAAAAAAGAACAAATTTCTATAGGATCATAGCCTTCTAACACCAGCAAGTAAACACTTAAGATCCTGTGGGAGTAACTTGTCTGGATCTCTATCACAGCCATTGTGAAAGATATTACTGCCTTGACAACAAGAAGCTGGTGCAATTAGCCATCTGGCAGAGAAGCAGGAGATGGAAGGTATTGAAGAGTTTGGATAAGATGGTGGGTGTTAGGTTATTTCTTGGATTGGGTGTGGTTTGCGTAATATCATGTTGAGAACAGTAACTCTACTTGCCAGTTAGTATGTAGCCTTGCTATAGAATCACTAACTTAAGTTGTTCATCAACTGATACAGCCAGCACTAAGCACCAGTGAATGTATGATAGTGAAGCCAGTAGCTCAGATACCTCTAGTGTCTTTAGCCTATCACATTTTGCTACTGATGCTAGTAAGAAAGCAAGAACTCTGATGGGGAATTTGGAACCGTACCTCTTGGAACCAATTGCAAAGAATAGTGAATCCTCAAATAACACTCCTGATGATGATGCGTTTCTCAGGACAATGAGGTACCTCTAACTACAACCATTAACAAAATTGTTACCTTATAGAGCACAGCCATTTTATACAAACACCAGCAGGAAACTATTCCTCGATGCAAGTGTCAAATAATTATTGCAAAAAATTAGGTCCACTGATTGTGGTTAGGAATGCATTTAGCACGGTGACGCTGTATTACTGAAAATGAAGTATTTCATTTTTCATCCTTTATGTCTAAGAGTTGATAATGTCCTGGTGATTTTCAAGCACAAGTAAAATGTTACTTATTCCATCTCATGAGAAAGTAGTTTTTTGTTCTTGTTGTTGTTAAACTGAACGTAAGAGAGTGCAACTAGATAAAACTCCCACACTTATCCCTAACTAGAGTACCACCATTTATCCAATTGGCTATATGCCATAAATCTATATTGCTTTAAAGCTGTTTGCAACATATTACATTGTTATGTACATGCACATATACTGCAATTTTTATTCTAGAAAGGAAAGTGAAGCATGAATAATACTGCGTTTAATCACATAGAATTGGAGAAAAAACTCAAGAGGATGTGAATAGAGTAAAAGGAGCAATACACTTTGATACAACTAACATATCAACTGGCAAGGTACTTTCAGATGAGACATGCTACAATATTATTAATTTCACAATTTCTTTCTCAGTCTTCTTTTACTCTCTCTCTGTTTCACAGGTTTTTTATGTATTGATAAAAAAATCTGTGAAAGAGAGTGAATACGTTTAACGTAGTCAATGTTTTTGACCATGACAATAATATGAAACATCCATTTAGTGCATTCATAAATTTAACATTTATTTTTGCACAACAATATAGTAATCAGAGTTAGTCAATCTATCAATATCTTGCTTTCTCACTAAAATGTGCATAATTGTTTTGAAAAGTTGACTTAAATAATATGGATAAGTGAAAATGATGTTAATCCTCAGCTTGCATGAGCAAGAGGTTTATGTAGTCATCTTGTCTGTTCATCTGTCTGTCAGTCATCCTCTAATTTTGGAGATTACTGACAAATAGCTAACTGTTGATTTTTCTAACTGAGACCTTTCATTTTTCTGAATTTCGGCATGATTCTTGAGAAAACATAAAATTTTCAGCTATGCATAGGAACTAGCTTTTACGGGTAATGCCCCCTATCGTCATGCCACAATCACGTGAATTAATAATTAAATTCATGCGGTATGCAGTAATTCGTTTTATGCATCTGGGAACCTAACGGAGTTGCTGAAAGTGGAGTTTTGTGTTGAAAGTATATAAATATATAACCGGTACGTGTTTCTGACCTGTTTAGATTCTCTTATATAGCTACCGAGACATTGTTAAGATGTTCCATTTTAATTGCTCTATAACTATATTGATCCATGATACCCAATTAGAATAACCAATGAAATATTCTATTGATCTCAGATCTATTATAACTAGCTAGTGTATAGTAGTTTCACACATTTGTGCTTCGTTTACTGTATCAAATTTTACAGTTAAAAGGTGGTAATTAGTGTTTTAGCAAGCCTGAACAGTAGTCAGAATATCAATTACATTAATTTTTGATACATTTAGTAGTAGCATTAGCTACTAGGCAAAAAGAAAATGTTTAGAACATAACAACATAGCTAATAATTATTGTTTTTTTCCTATTCATCCTCATTATTTCTCAAATCTGCCCTACTATACCTGTATGAGTGTACACTAAAATATGTGTAATTGAAGAAAATATTTGAAGAATTCTTGATTACTATAAGCTGAGATATTTTCTTATTCTACTCCAACACAGGCTTCACAATCTGAACAGAAGGCATTACTCATAGATCTTAGTTTACATGTTTAATATTTTTAGTTGTGAAACTGTGTTAATTATTATAATGGTAATATTTACTATGAAAGTTGGAACTAATGCAATTTTTCTCTTACCATTTGCATAAAATTGTTATTATATTACCTTACTAGCTACTTGTGCTGAAACTTTCTATGTAACAAGTAGCAGAAACAGTTAATCTATCAATCAGCCAATAAGCTCTATTAATTAATTAATTAAATAAATATGAAAAAAGTTAATAAAAGTAAAGTGATAAGTGAACAAAGTTTTATTGGCATTTCATTTTTGCTTACTTGTTTTCATCTAGTCTGTCATCTATCATCTTCATAAATATATTCGGATTTTGATTCACTTTTTTGACAACTATATAAGTAGCTAGAATTTTAATTTATGTATAATTTTATATAATGTTTACGTTTGCATTTGTATATGCATTATGTGCTAAAAAAATTACGAAGGCCTTAAAGAGTTCATTGACAACTATTACAAAATCTGTCAGTGAAAATTTCATAGGCAAATGGTTAGATTGAACTTAACAATGCAGGTAAAACATACAAGTATAATTAGGAGATTATTCTATGCTTATATAGATCTCTACACTGATGTAGTTTGTATTAGGTTTGGTAACTGTTGGAGTCAAGTTGGCTGTAAAACTCTCTAGGGGCTCCCACACCCCCAGCTGATATTTTAGCAGATGCTCTAACCTGGCTTCACTAGAGGACATGGCTGTTTCACCTGTAGAAACTTACCGTTAAATTATTAACCAAGCCAGGGATTTCCAGTATGCTCATCAATTATATTCATGATTCACTCTGGTGATTCTCAAAAATTTAGTAATTTGATCACTCGATTCCTTTTCCTTGGAAGGGAACCAGAGTTTCTGATTGAATACTAATAATAAGTAACCTTTCAAAATCCATTCCCATTCCACTGAACATTACAACCTGATTCCATATACAACCACACACTGACCTTATCCACACCTGTCAACCACGAGGTATTCAGCGGTTGTAAGAAGCCATTTAGTGGGTACTTTTTTATGCTGTTGGGAAGTTTTTCAACAATTCATAACGAGGTGAGGCAGTAATTAAAAGGTTAATTGATCAAATGAACAACTCGACTGAATGCTACTTATTTTTGTGATGACAAAAATTAACACACATTAACACATAAAGTTTACTGGAGTATCACCAGGAACAGCTGAAGAGACATTGCAGGTTTTGTGGTAACAGGCTCCATAAGGCAAAAGGCAGACCACAACCTGTGTACTCCAGCCAGAGCAATTCAGAATGCCTAGCAGAGTTTGCTGGAGTTTCCAATAGCTCCACTGAGGACAGCAGTGTCTTTGGATGGAGTTCTCTTTCACTCCATTGTACCAGTAGAATGGTCACCACATGTGGAAAACTGTCAAGTAGGTTTAAAGTATCTAAGAATAATTAAATAATAATATTAATTACATAAATAATAATAAAAAAATAAAATAAAAAATAAATGGACATTAGGCTCTCCTACTTTCCAGCCCTAACAATTCAGCTGTTTAGCTGGTGCCTTAAATAGATCACTTGTAACTCAGCCTGATTTATTAATAACACAGCTATAAGATTATCCTATCAAAACATTATTGACTCCAAGGTCAATTAAAAAAAATATGATTGTTGATGCAAGGAAATGGTTTAAGCTCTGAATGGAACAAGCTCCTCCCAAGTAACCAAGCACACATATAGAAGTTATCAGTGTGAGGCATTCTCAGGATTATCAAAACCTTGTAATAAAAAAAAATAATAATAATAATTTTTTTTTAAAATCACTGTTACTGGATAGGTGTTACCATAGCAACTCACAAGAAACTGGTCAATACCAGAGAATGATCTCACCTTTGCCCTAAATAGAGAAATTTTCTCTCTCTTTCTCTCTTTGTGTTAAACCAGTTTGGGAGTTCCTAGATTACCTCATATTAATAATAATAAAATAAATAATAAAAAGATGTGCTGCTATAACAACTAGCTTACTGAAGCAGAGTGAAGTTTAATGTTTTCCTCAGTCACCACAACTCTTGGCACAGTTAAGTCACTGCCTTGTGAAAGTCTCTAGCTATAAATACTAATTTTAAAAAATGCTAGTACAAGTCCATTTTTTTTTCTTTTTCTTTTTTGCAAATGTGATACTGAATTTGCTATTGCAAAAACTTAGGTTTGCTTGCACTTCAGCAAGTTTCAAAGGGTGGCATGCGTATGAAAGATGCCAAAGGCAGAGGGAGACTTGGAGATGAAATACCCAGGGCAGTTATTGACTATATCAAGTCAATATCACCACATCCAATTGTAGAGGACCCAACCCCACAGTTTCTTTCCTCACCCACCTCAAAGAATCTGCGCTGTTCTCTTTGTCACAATGTAGCCTTTCCACCAGTTGAGCTTTCATGTGAACACATAGCATGCTCTGATTGCTGTTACCGAGCAATACAAGCTACATACTCTCTGAATAGCCCCTGTTGCAGTGACCACACATTAAATAGTCAGACTGTTCGTCCTCCCTCATCTCTGCTAATAGCACTGTTGAATGACCAGCTTGTCAAATGTGTCAAAGGCTGTGGAAGTGTAGTGAAGCTGCAGGACTATCAGAAACACTTGGATAGCAAATGCAGCTGTTTTAGGGAGAACATGGACTCACCATCGAAGATCACCCTAAGGGATGTTCTGGGAAAGTCCTCCAAATCTCCAACAACCCCTGTTGAAGCTAGAGCAGCACATTCATTGGTAAAGCGGCTACTCAATCAAGGTGAAGGTCCTTCGTCTTCAGTCTTAAAAGTAGGGTGTCGTGGTCAGGTAAGTTGCTAAAATCTGACATTGGTTCAAGTTCCTACTGGACGAGTGAGTTCCTCCGACGCTTGCAACAATACTGTACAACAATGGTCTAAAATACTCAGTGTTGTAAGGAAAGTTGCAAGTAATGATGACAGCAACACACAGCTTGGCATGGAAATCAAGACTCTGTCTAAATCGGAGAGAGAGGACCTCCTGAAGAATGTTCAGCTTCCCATAACAGTGCCTGCTGACCATGCTCTGGCCATCAAAGCAGACTTGGCCTTGCCCTGGAGTAATCTGAGAGTACTGAGGAAGTAATAAAAAAACTAACTAACAATTAAACTAGACATGACTTACACATTATTTGTAGGTGGTTCAGATCATTCAACATCTCCATCGCCAGTAAGCGTCAGCAGAGGAAGCTAGCCAAAAGTATTGTAGGGGAGAATATCATTGCTGAGAAGGGGGCTTTCACTTTCTCTACTGAGCGAGGACAAGAGGAGATACGGGAAGTACCATTTGCTTATAGACCAAACCTCATTGCAGCAATAGCAGATTTGGTTGACAAGCATGAAAGGTATTTAATAAATTCTGAATATTTATTGCTAACAAATTATACAAAACTTTAGTTACATTTTGAAGCTCACGTTAATTTTTTTAAAAAGTTATGCATGCTGTTTTTGTATTATTAAGGTCTAGTGCTGGTCTAACTATGT
>WLWD01002786.1_pt1 | contig 73363 bp, 29 predicted proteins | sample 6712731 | NCBI WGS metagenome assembly WLWD01 (sample SAMN12718690, study PRJNA576275) | sponge metagenome | isolation source: marine sponge | host: Mycale hentscheli | place: New Zealand: South Island, Marlborough, Capsize Point | collected 2014-11-01
ACACAGTGGTATTACTAGTGCATGCACACAGTGGTATTACTAGTATGTGTGTGCACACAGTGGTAATACTAGTACGTGTACACAGTGGTATTACTAGTATGTGTGTGCACACAGTGGTAATACTAGTACGTGTACACAGTGGTAATACTAGTACGTGTACACAGTGGTAATACTAGTACGTGTACACAGTGGTAATACTAGTGCGTGCACACAGTGGTATTACTAGTGCGTGCACAGTGGTATTACTAGTGTGTGCACACAGTGGTAATACTAGTGCGTGTACACAGTGGTAATACTAGTGCGTGCACACAGTGGTAATACTAGTGCGTGCACACAGTGGTATTACTAGTGCATGCACACAGTGGTATTACTAGTATGTGTGTGCACACAGTGGTAATACTAGTACGTGTACACAGTGGTAATACTAGTACGTGTACACAGTGGTATTACTAGTGCGTGCACACAGTGGTAATACTAGTGCATGCACACAGTGGTATTACTAGTGCGTGCACAGTGGTATTACTAGTGTGTGCACACAGTGGTAATACTAGTACGTGTACACAGTGGTAATACTAGTGCGTGTACACAGTGGTAATACTAGTGCGTGCACACAGTGGTATTACTAGTGTGTGCACACAGTGGTAATACTAGTACGTGTACACAGTGGTAATACTAGTGCGTGCACACAGTGGTATTACTAGTGCGTGTACACAGTGGTATTACTAGTGTGTGCACACAGTGGTAATACTAGTGCGTGCACACAGTGGTATTACTAGTGCGTGTACACAGTGGTAATACTAGTGTGTGCACACAGTGGTATGACTAGTGCGTGCACACAGTGGTATTACTAGTGCGTGCACACAGTGGTATTACTAGTGCGTGTACACAGTGGTATTACTAGTACGTGTGAGCACACATTGGTAATACTAGTGTGTGTGTGTGCACACAGTGGTATTACTAGTGCGTGCACACAGTGGTATTACTAGTACGTGTACACAGTGGTATTACTAGTGCGTGCACACAGTGGTATTACTAGTGCGTGCACACAGTGGTATTACTAGTGCGTGTACACAGTGGTATTACTAGTACGTGTGAGCACACATTGGTAATACTAGTGTGTGTGTGTGCACACAGTGGTAATACTAGTACGTGTACACAGTGGTATTACTAGTACGTGTGAGCACACATTGGTAATACTAGTGTGTGTGTGTGCACACAATGGTAATACTAGTGCGTGTACAGTGGTATTGCTAGTGAGTGTGTTTACGCACTAGAAATACAAGTTTGTGCGTGCACACACTAGAATACCAGAACGCACTAGAAATACCAGTACGTGTGTGAACGCACTAGAAATACCAGTATGTGCATGCACAGATTAGAAATAATAGTACATGCGTGCATGCACTAGAAATACTTGTAAGTGCATAGGTATACAAACTTTAATGAACACTTAAAATTACTGCTTGGATTAACGACAGACTTACTTACCTTTATCTTTTCTTTATAATTCCTACTTCCATGGTACCTCACTAGATAAGCAGGTAGCAGCAGCACCAATATTCTCAAAGCTAAAAGAAAAGGAATAAAAATACAGCGAAAATGGCTACCAGCAACAACCCCGAAATAAGGAAAGACTTCCTACTCTTTCTAAAAGCTGTTTCAGTAACAAGATAGCCTATCACTACCAACATAGAACTACAGACAGCACTCATCTTTGCACAGTAGACAAGAAGACTACTTTTGTTTGTGCTCTGCGGATTACGCGCGGTAATAAGCAATAGTATATGGGTAGCGGTAGAATACGGAATTAACGCGGGCACGCCCATAGCAACGCCTTTGGGGCTTCAAATCTTCAATGGATCTTTGATGCTTGCAGAATGAAGCAGTTCTGTGTATTATCTCGGAAACGGTTCACAACACATACACACAAGCTCAAAGTGCTAATTATATGCTATACTAATGCAAAAATCATAACGTTTTTGTGCACTTGCTATAATTTATATACAGGCTTTTTAAAACAAAATAACAACAAAAAAATCTAAAAATACCTCCTCACTGCATTAGGACTTATTGCAACTCATATGACCAGCACAACCACATTACATCTCGAGGAGCCCACGGCGTTATCCCAGATTTGGTAATGGTCATCAAATTTATAAAACGTGACTGTCACCTTCCAATTGCAGCACTGCACACATTGACATAGGAAGCCAACGTGTTAGGCTAAAATTTCCCATCACTGTCACATCAATCACAAAACATAACACAAAGTGTAATGTTACGCGTGTGCCTAGGTAACTAAAAAGGAGAGGATCAGTGCATTTGTTTGAAGTGCACACAATGCAGACTAAACTGCCAGCAATATTGTTTTCCTCTATTCAAACATAGAGTTGGCGAATAAGAGGACATCATGTCTAATAAAATCTTCTTCTAATCAGCAGCCAGTATAGAATAGTCCATTCATGTACCATTAAAAACAAATCGGTGCATAAACTTGTGTGTGTGTGCGTGGATAATTTGTGTATCCATATACAAGATGTCAATGAATTACTCGTAATAACTACAGTCCAATTTTTTCCAAGTTGCACCCTATATATTTCAGGTTGTCTAAGTGTGCATTAAATGGAAATATGAATTAGTCACTTGAGTACGTACTTATATAAAATTACCTTGAAGATGATTTAAAAAAGCCTATTTTCTTATTAGTGCAGTTGAAAAGTTATTCAGGAGTTCCTCACCTCTTGTATTGAAGTCCAAGAGTAGCTTAGCACACTCTTCACGGAGGAACACTGAGTCTATAATGACACTCTTGGACATGTGTTGACCCAGTGGAGTTAGCTTTCACCTTCCACTTCACAATCCTACATACAAAGTGTCACAAATAACACTAGTTTAACATACTGTACAGTTCACAGTCAGCTGGCAGTTGGTGTTTGTGCTCTGCACTGTTACATTGTATCTTACTAAAAAGCGGGTGGAATCAAAAGTAAAGGCGGTGAAGTTATAAAAAAAAGGTGAAGTATAAAAAGAAGGAAAAAGTTTCACAAAGACTGAGTCCACAATCATGATAGAAGGACAGAAAGATTCAGAAGCAGGAGAGGTATACAAAGGAGGAGAAAGGACTCCATGACTCAAGAAGAATGAGCTGGAAAAAAAAGAAAGGTGGAGGATACACAATTGAGATAGTTCAAGAAAAAACAGAGCAGGAGATTGAAACTGATGTAACCTTCACCAACTGTAGAGAATGATAATCATGAATAAAAATAACTTGCGCTACTGCATTCTTACTTCGTAACACATAAATACACTAGATATTTTGTAGCCGGGATACTTTAGTAGTGCATAAATAGTTGTTCAAAATTTACACCTTCGTCAGGATATGCTATAGACAGTGTTGAACAAGTCATTCCCATAAAATTATGGGTGAATCAGTAAGGTTGGAGGCACTGCTCTAAGGACACTACACCTCTGTTAAATTCACTTCACTAGTGTTTACCTGTCCCAAACTCCTTCCAGTGACGAACTCCATTACTGATGCCAAATCCGTCCCCCCCCCCCCCCCCCCCCCCCCCCATGTCCAGACAGAGGGAGTACAATTGAGGTAAATTGATAGGCCAACCAGAATGACAGCAGGACACCAATTACTGTTGAGATATATTTAATTTCAAAAGAAAAATGACTTATAGTGTTCTTTAAATAAAGCACTAGCAAGTACAATACAGTTATGGTGTAACAATGAAGACCACAGAAACTTGCTTCAGTAGCTATGGACTTATTAGAAACTGCAAAAAAAAAGAAAAGAGAGAGACAGGTACTAACATATATGCCCTATGCTACCTGACAGCAATATAGTAAATTATAAGTGTACCAGCTTCCACTCACCTGGATAAAAATCTATGAAGTCCAGCCGTCAGAGAGGAAGAGGAGGTCCACAGGTAGGAGGACTAACACTTCTAGTAGTATAGTCGCGGGAATATTTAAGGGATTAGCAATCCTTTACCATCTCTGATCTGGTGTTTTTTTTTAATAAACCCTTTACCAAATTCGAGATGCGAACCAGAGCACTATCGTCCTTTTACCTCAGTAATCAGGAGTGTTAGAAGAGAGGTGGTGGTAAAGGGTATCAACACAATTTGCGTGCCGTACACGCGGTGGTGGGCACAGTGAAGATTAGGGTACTTTCTGCCTTGTGTGATCTTGCTAGACTGCCTTACAGGCTGCTATAGCAAGTAGAGAGCGCGGTGGTGTTCAATTTTATTGAGTAAGTATAAAAGTGCTAATTAGTGATATCTAGGTGATGCTATAAGGATCTGTGATGTGTAGGATTGTAATTTGTTCAAGTCATTGATCACCAATACTAGTGTTTGAAGTATTACCATTGAGTTCATTACCTTGTTTCTTTGTTAATGCAGGAGTGAACTAAAGAGGTTGCAGAGATGAACTTGAGATATTGCAGAGATGGAGCCAACGTTCAGGAACTGTTGTCTGATGCATCATTTTTTTCATTTATTTATACATGGTCATAATTATTTCTTTATACTCTGGTAACAATGGATAAATTTTGAAGGTACAGGATTTGTGTAGAACAGGTTGCACAAAAAGTGCAGTTTAAGTTCAGGATTGCTGCAGGAAAGGTGTGTGAAGAATAGTTGCTTTGTGTAGGAAAGGTGCATAAAAAGTGCAGTTTTTGAGTACAGGAAATTTAAAGGAAAGTTCAGTTTTTGAGTACAGGAAATCTAAAGGAAAGCTGCACATTTTCGCACAGACAGCTACCTAGAATGTACAGGAATAGTTCAGTTTTTATTGAGGAAATATGAAGGAAATGTGATATGATATATGCAGTACAAACCATATGGCATGTAAAGGAAATAGTGCAGTTTATGTCAAGGATATGTTCAGGAAATAGTGAAGGAAAGTACGCCCTATACAGTACCAGAAATGGTTACCACCAGCTCATCTGTCCTGAAGTTGGAAATGTGAAGGACATGTGATCTGTGAGATAGCTATACTTAACCTTTCCTATAGCAGGAAATTCCACTTTTCTTCCAGTGTGCTGAACATGGTATTGTAAGTTGAATACTATCTGTATTTACTAATGTCTTAATTGAGTTGTGTACTTATAGAAAAACAACAACAATATTCAAAATGTCATCATAGCAGCTTTACCACTGAGTTTCTTAGTAGGCATTATCATGGGTTTTGTTATTGGAACATTGCTTGTTCATAAGATTATGAAGAGCAAGACAGTTCAGAGACCAGCAAGTACACAGGAACAATCAGATAGTCCTGTTTATGAGACTGTAGAATTGAGAGAGCAAGCACTTACTGTCAGTATGTCTTATAATGTTGCTTATGGTAATGCAAACTGATTATGTAAACATGTAATCTTAGTGATTTCAATTTCAATGATAAATATCATAGCACATGTTAAAATGAATTTGTTAAATCTAACTGTTCACTCACATCTGTATTGCTATTCAGGCAGGATTTTATCTTAAAGGGCATAAGTTTTATAAAGTCATTATTTAATAGTCATATTACATTATCTATTATTGTCTCCAAACTGATACTACAACTTCAGTGATGTTATTGATCTGATAAGTGGTTGCACCAATAATAACTTTTTTTAATTAACTTTAATTTAGTATAAATACATTGCACTTTAGAACCCTTTCACAATAGTGGAAAGATTGTTTTGCAAAACGGTATAACATTGTGAAATTTTGCATAGTTCATTATTATAAATAACAGCAACATAGTGGTAAGATTATCAATATTATAATATGCTAAGATAAAACTTTATACTGCAAACAGAGAGATTCTAGCACAGGGAAAAAAAGTCCATTTACAACAATAACAAAATCCATAAACTGTCTTGATAGTTAGAGTTAATAATAAATTTACAATGCTATAGAAGTTAGCAAACTATGATTTTGTTATGATTGTATTAATTATTTGACTTAATAACACACTATGTCATTAGAGAAGTCAGAGAGAGATTGACAAAGTAAGAGAAGGGAATTCACCTGTGGAAAAGAGGAACAAGAAAATTGGGATAGCTTATGAATACAGAAAGCAGGAGAGGAAAACTATGTATAAAATACACATGTTATCTAGTAATGGTGGGCGATACCAGCTATTACATTTCAATACCAAAACAAAGCTATTTTGTGTTATTGGTCGCATTGAGTACAATACTGAGTATTTCTTATTTGCCCCATGTGAAAACAGACAACAAAACATTCTTTTCACCTCCATTTAGGTGGATACAGAATGAGGCAAGTACTTGACTGTAGTGAGGCAACCTACTCTCCAGGAGAGATGTATTACCTCTGGTCCAAAACAGACATAACATTTCTTTAGCAATTGGCTAACTTCATTTAAATGTCTAACAACATGGCTCTCCTGCCACACAGTGGTGCCTGATGAACTAACTTGTAGTGGTGGATGATAGCAAGTACTTACTAATAAATACTTTGATATTAGGGTCCTGAAGTTAAACATAACCAAATAGTTTGTGCCAACTAAAATGTGACATAAGTGACCCCTTACCATCTTTTACAAGGGAGAGTTGATATGGGGTACCTGCAAGTTTATTAATAGTACATAAGCTGGTCCCAGCATGTAAAGTGTTGCCTCGAAACAAAAGTATGAGTTTCATAGGGTAAGGAAGAATACAAAGATTATTACAATCAAACGTAACTAAAGTACTGAGAAGGCAGTTTAGAACGAAAGAGAGTCTCAAGCAATCATGTACAGTAAAGAAAATGGAAGTAATAAATTGGTATATTGTGGAAGTGATATAAAATGGCTCATAGAAGATGATTATGAAATTGCTTCAACTTTTGGTATATTACAATACATGAATGGTTAGAAATTACTAAATATTTTATCACGTTCAATAATTATAGTTTATGATTATAATATTTTACATATTTATTACCTGAGTCCTATATGATATGGAGAGGTATTTCATGAGCAGGTTCATTTACTTTCACACCAAAGAAGAATGAGAAAGAAGCCTGAAAGTGAATTATCTTGACTTATCACCTCTGATGAGTGTATGAAGTGGTATATTCTATGCTAGATCTTTTTTCAGTGAAGCAATTTTACTAAAACATTATTGTCCATATTATTGAAATGTATAGCTAGTGTACTTGAAACAACCATTGTTTATGTTTTTCTAATAACATTGTATTAATGTACCACAGATACCTGTGATGTTGCCTCAACTACAATAGTAAGGTGATGATTCACAATTGAATTGCTACCCCTATGTAAATACACTTTGTACTTTACATTAGTTGCAACATTCTTTTTGAATATTATAGAATGACCATCAGGAACTACATAAAAGAATGAGTGATGCTCAAGTCCATAACTACGGTATCCTAGTAGGGATTGTCATCGCAGAAATAAGTTTTAGTTTCGCAGTCAGAATACTGTCATTGGTATTAGGTTATCACTGCGGTAAACATAGACGTGACAAGAAAGAGACTGCTGGATTAAGAAATCATACATTTAAGCAAGACAGTGTGCAAATTAATGTAAAAATTAATGATACGCCATCAACTGAAATTAATATAAAACGTAAGTAATTTTACCCAAATAGTTAATAGTATTAAACCCAAAGAATTATGCAACTTTAAAATATAATTTTGAAAATATAAACGATTACAGAGTTATTTTAGTACTGTTGTTTTGCCTTAACATTGATTCTGCTAGCTATTGTGTATAGAATAGTAATGTGTGATCATTGTAAAACTGTATGTCAAATTGTCATGACAACTTATTCAACAATGTCACTTAGTTTTACATTTACTTTCATGTCATTGAGGCTGCATTATTTGTAATGCTCAAGATATCTAAAACTCATGACACAAAATATATATTGTTTTAATCAAATATGATTTTGACACAATGAATGACAAGTTGCAGTTTCATATAAACTAATCAGTAAGAAACTTTCATGCTATGAGCTTATGTCAAAAATTGGCAACTAGTTGTACAAAAACATACAATTCCTTCTTATATAAGTAACATCCTGATGTCAGTTTTATATACATTTTCACTGTGTAGTGAACTCAATTATTATAAGTAAAACTTTTCATCCCAATTATATAAAACTTTAATTTATACAATGAGTCAGTATTCATAGGCTGTAGTAATCATAGTAAAATAAGTTTTTCTTTATATTCACCAATCCACTCAAATTATGTTTGATGCTTAACCTATTCATGCAAAGTCCTCTTGTCGTTACAACTGACTTTGTGTCGTAGTTCACCTCTCTGCTGTGGTGAAGAAACAATCTCGTGTGTATTATATTTCACCATACTTGCTACAGGATAAGAAAAAAATTTAAATCCACTGCAGTCTCCTTTTTTAAAAATGGGAAATGATAAGAAAGAAATGCCATAACATAAAATAACTTTATGGTGAAGTTCATATTAAAATAGACACAAAATGTGCAAATTGGTTGGTCAAATACAACAAATAAATAAACTTCATTGTGATGATTTTATTCATCCCACGAACCGCTTTACTTACATCAATGAATGTGTGGCAGAGCAAAGTATTCCTTATGAAATGCCCCTAAAATTTTTGCTGAGATATATATTATAGAAATTACATAAGATTAATTCCTAAAAATGTTTGATTTGAATCTTGAGAAAGTTTACAATGATAGGGAAAATAATTGAAATCAAAGCAAATCAAGAAGATACACAAAACATCAAAGGGCAAAATCTAAAATTTCCTGTAGTAATGTACTCAGGTAATTTCACTTTTTGGACATAACCCTATAATGATCGGGAAAGATAATAAAACTGAAATTTCCTAGATACATGACAACAGAAATTTGCTTATTTGCCCTATGCAATTATTGCATGCAATCATCTGTTTTATATCAGTTTTAATTCAGCGTTTAATAGTTACAATAGTCAAACACTACAATTACTATAGGTAAACTAAGAACATTTTCGTACAAGCATGACCAAGCTAGACCCTTTACCAACCACAACAATCAAATGAATTCATGACGTGTAATGAAGTATTCATCAGTAAACATAATGTGTTGTAGTTATAATTAGATGCCATCATCAATATCTTTTCTGTAAATGTTTTAACATATCATTTTTATGTGCAGTCCATGCATCTTTTCACTTGCTCTAATTTTCATATAATTTACTTCATGTTAGAAAAAATCGTAAAATGTACAAATTTGTTGTAATATAGCTTAATTGAAGTGAATACAATGTTATATTGGAAAAGTTTATAATATATGAAAGCACATCTTACATTATATCATAGGAAACTTAACTAATTTTATGATGCTAAATTATCTTTTCAAAAATATTTAGGTTTCCAAAACTTAAAATACAATTTGCGATATCAAAATTCAATTGGTATTGTATGCATGACTGCTATGTATTGGCTCCACAGTTCAAATTGACAGGGAAGACTATTCCTAGTCTTTTTTCTTCTTTATGTCAAGTATAGAGCAGGTAGAACTTCATTCAGATATTGAGAATGCTTTTCCAACTCTGCTCCGATCATGAATAATTCATTAATACACATATCATCGTCATTACTGACAAACAAGCGTATAAATTGCAAGTAATTGAATCAACAACATTTATGAAATTCTTAACTTTATATGGTATAATGTCATAGCTTAGTTGTGATAATTCAACATTATTTTGAAATCAAATGGTAATTTGTGGCATTAAGCTACTTCCCTAATTGATATACTTTTCTAAAGTGCAATGAAGTAAGCATGTTATTTGTTCATGCGTGTTTAAGATTTACAGGACTACCAACACGAACATCAGATACCGTGAATCAGTAAAGCTAGATGTTTGGCAATCATGTAAAAAGAAATCCCAAATACTTTCAAGTAGAAGTAACGTGGATCGGTTGTGTTCTTGATAGATAGTTCACTATTTGTCAATGTAAGAGAACTTTATCATTTTTTACTGTAGTCCGAAATTGTACATCAAACACTGTAAACAAGTTAACATAACTGAAGTATTCTTCGCTTATATACATATTAATTATTGTGAAGTACATCCATTTTATAACTTAATGTTAACATTATCACAATTACTATCAGTTGTGTTACATTTGGTAAGTAACTACATCTAATATGATGTATTACTTTATATATAGTATTATTTTTAATGTATTATTTGTTGCCCCACACATATAGCATTATATCTACAAGGCTATAACACCCTATGAGTAGTATTTTTATGTTTTGTTCATAAAAATATCATACATAATGATGATTACATAAACAATTGAAATATAGCTTCTAAGAAATGATACAGAAGATGCAATAAGAAAGCACTATAATGTAAGTTTCAAACAGGCTTATAGTAGATTTCTTGCAATAGTTGTGACCATTTCTATGCTGTTGGAACTTGAGACATGTCAAAGTAGAAGTATATAATAGAAAAGTGAGAATATTTGTAATAATGATTATTGATATTTTCATTATCTAGCAAAGTTTATGATTATTTATGGGTGGGCCATAAGCAATATTTTCTGATATATTAATTATGCTCCTCGTTTTATTATTGTCAAGTTCTATTCCTCATAGAAAGGTCCACTAGTATTAGAAGTTTCCCTATTAGCTGAGTAGGAATCTTTTGTGCCGGTATAATAGCGTTTACTCCTAACTCCAATAACGATCCCAATAATAATACCAATTGCAAATACTAGTGAATTACTTCCCAATATACTGCCAATAAAAGTGGATATTGAAATTCCAGTCATAACTGTGCTCGCACATGTAACATATTCTTCTTCATTGGTCTGTTCAGTGAGAATAAGAAATAGAGAATAAGTTTATTATGTCAATACATTATTGAACTCACTGATGTACTAAAACTGATAAGGTTGGTCCTATTTGTAGGTGCAATAGTCGAATCTGTACACAAAGTTGAATGTAGAATAACATCTCTATACATATTTAGTATAGATTAGTTACATTACCAGTAAATACAGGTTGAATAAAGGTGCAAATGCTATGTATGCTATTATTCCATAGTCCTGACTGATTACATCCTATAAGTTTAGTTACATTATCAAAAGAGCATCTGATGATCGCAAACATAGTACCATCTATTCCAACTGAATACTGAACAACAGAGAGTGCTGGAGTGTTAAATATGAAAGGACAAGTTCCTAAAAGCAATACGAAGCATCAATAAATTTAATTAAACTTTTTTGTTTGCATACAGTAAGTGTGTTTGTGTGTCATTGTGTGTGTGTGTGCACATAAACATATTGATTATTGCAAGTATTTTATACATTATGATATGAACAATTATGTACACAGAATCATTTGGGAGTATAATTCTGTTTTTCGTTTTTTTCAGGCTTTTAATATGAAATACAGAAATATTTATATATTTGGCTGTCAATGGGGAGCAAGCCCAGGAACATTTGCTCTAGCATAGTGATCTAACTACTGAGCTACCACAACCAATAGGGAATCAAATTGTCTAATTCTGTACTCCTATAGCAAGTACTATTGTGTTGGTTTTTATCTCCAGTGATAGCCAAACTTTAATTCTATGTTTTCATAAAAGAAGCCTGTAAAAAAGACAGAATTAATTACAATGAATAAAAGAAGGCTAGGAAATTATAAAAATATAACAAGACGTTTCTTACCAATTATAAAGGTGTGATTAGTGGAGTGTTGATGTGGGCATTTCTTCCAAAATATTGTGATGTAATATTGAACATTGTGTACTAAACCAATCACAAGATCAGATGAAGTAATATTAATTGGATCCAATACTGGAGATGGAAAGATGAGAATCTGATAACTAAAATTAGATGGCAATATAAAATAAAAGCCAGTACTGTTTTGATTGTATGAGTATAAGATTAATCCAGTTGGTAAATGAAGAAGAGCTGCAATTATATAATAATGTTCATAAATAGTTGTGACTAACGTGCTTTAAATGACAGTATAATGTAATAAGGAATTGCTTTCACTGTTGCTTTGAATTGAATAGAACAAGCTACTTATACTAATCATTATAATAAAGGTTTGAATGTTACAATAACTGAGACTAGTGTGTTTTGACAGGTGATGCTTGAGGTAATGCTGAATCAGCAAGTATAGATCCACATCATTGTTTCATAGATAATTATGCTTGCAGTTTATGACTAGCTACAAATATATATATATATTTATAGCAATGATTTTAATCGTTCACTTGAGTGAGGGTTCTTTCAGTTCAATGACATTCTGAATGGTTTTCTTGGGAGCTAAGCTAATATAGAGAAATCTTTCATGACTATCTACTATGAAATATTTATATTAAATGAACTGTTATGTTAAAAATCAGTTTAAATAATTTATTATGTAATAATAATGATAATGTAAACATTCAGAGTTATATTAAAGTACTTGTTAATTTTGGGTTTCTTAGCATTAGAACTAGTGGTGTGCTTGAGCACAAATGGCGAGCGAGCCTAAAGACTATACTATTTTTATATGAATGATTTTGACTTCTAACACTGAAGCTACTGACAAGGTCCAGTTTTTTAATTTAGCATACAGGGTGAAGGGATTTCAGTGCTACTGCTTGAATTGAAGGAAAAAAACAACAACAAAACAATACACGTTATTTAAAAGTTTTCTTTGTGATATTCTTTAGCTAAGTAGTGGTTGTAACACACAATGCTTTGACACGACTGGACATAGACCTACACAGACTTACCTTCGCAGTAGTCTAGTGGACAATGTATTTTCAAGTAAATACTGTTGCGCACGGCTTATAACCATGACAAAGAGCGCATTGACTTACCACCGCCACTAACTCGAATAGAAAAACTGCACCCGCAAAAGAATTCATGCGGTAAACAATTCAATTTCTAGGGTGATACGGGTACTGATCGATAAACCAGAGGATTCTGTTTAGTGCAATTTGGGACCGGGTCGACCACATAACTAACACAAAAACGCGAGGGTCAAAGTACAAAATGACATACGTACGTCCAAACATATATACAAACAAATAAACAAACATCCCCGATTTTCGATTGTGTTACCCCTGTAAGTGTCTCGCTCGCTACGCTCGCTCGCCAATTATTATGTTGTTGTTTTTCGTTGTTGTTGTTTTTTCTTTAGCAAAGTTCATGACATGAAACTCATACCACTATTATTAGTGCTAGATATCTATTGTGTATATAATCCAACTAATTTATTGAAAACCATTTATCCAATGCTCCAATTGCTAAATATCACTTTGTATAATATAATAGATATACATACCTGGTCTTATGATATAAGCAATCATCTCTCCATCACACACGACTATAGTGTTGTTCAAATAGACAGCTCCTGAAAATGTCACCATTGATACTATAAAGGAAGAATTGATGTATGTAACATTTCCCAGTATTTCTGATGGTCCAGGCAAGCTTCTTCTAAAAGGAGTCCGAAAGAAATGTCCAAAACTGAAAGTTAAAACTGGAGGAACTCCTGTATTGATCTCCCACACTACTGCTCCAATGTGATTAGTACAAGTAAAGACAGCTTCATCTTCTGCACAAACAGCTTCATGTCCCAAGACTTGTTCTAGCTGTCCTTAAAAAAAAACAACAATTTATAACTTGCTCCTAACAACTAGTAAAATTCTTAAGTATTTACCTGATGCCAAAGTATTCAACCAAAGTACAAAAGCTATGCTGCTATATAACATAACCTAAGGTATCAATGGTCCCAATAAAATCTTGCGAAGTCAATTAAAGAGCTCGCTGCTAAATCATCAAGGCGCTATTATACTAGACTTTTACAACTATGATATTGGCCGAAAAAATTGTATTTTACCTTTGATTAGAAGTGAATGTCAAATTATAACTTGCGATAAACAACTCTCAACGCGCATGCTCGAGATGGCTAATCGTTGCTTGTCTGCTTTATTGTTTCTCTGTTCTTCTGTTTGTCAGTCAAAAACGATGATTTAAACGACGAGATCGTGTATAAAAAGGCATAGCCAGGGACATACTTTGTGACAACTGCAAAATAGCGGCTGCAAGTTTTTGCCACCAAATTCCAGGAAAATATTTTAGAACGCTGGACAGTAACTTAGCTCACAAATTACTGAAGAAACGACGTCACATAAGTAAGAAGTAAGTCACGGGAGGGAAAATAAAAACATTAACATACAAAAAAATATCAGGATAGTATGAAAAGAGAAAGAAAAAGACTACTCCAATTAGGAGTTTCACGTCGCCATAGATTTTCGTAGATATTGTTTACAGATTTGAATTTATAACAACATTGAACACGTACGGTCTCACTCACCTTAGTGTGCGGCCTAGATACCTCCCCCAATAGTCCCTAACCCGGAAACTACCGTTAACTTAATGAAGGAGGTGACGCTGCTCTCTACCAATATGAACATGCGCATTACAAAAATTATGAATATTATGGGGCAATACAACATTAATTCAAGTCAATTCTTCATTCCTGAAAAAGGTTCCTACTTGATATGATAAACATAACACACACGATGATAATGTCACAAAAGTTCAAGACATTCATGCACTCTGGCAGTTTGTAGATCTCCATTGAAATATCGGACCTGTTGATATGAACTTTATCAGACTTTCCACCTAACACATTCTCCTACATGAATAAGGGAGACTGTAACAGATTTATAGTACTCGATAACTAGCCCAGATACTGTACTAACTGTATATAATTGCGGTTTTTTATCAACGCTTGTTACTTGATTTAAATTGCAACTCTCTTCATTAATGTTCTGATTGCTGGAAAGCAAATTGTAAAAGGAAGAGCAATATGAGTACCCGGAGAAATACAGCCAATAATTGGGAACAGCAAACTTTTACCAGGTAGCTAATCCATAAAAAAATTTTCCTTTAGCATTAACTTGTTTTCCAACAAATCTGTAAAACGTCAGGTTTTGTCTTAGCTGGCAATTACTTTACTAAATAGAAGACCAATACTATTTCTGATATTGTCATCAATGAATAAAAATTCAAATAAAACACAAACCACGCCTATTGCGACGGAATAAATTATTTCCGCTGAGAGCAAGCTATTTTTTAATAAAAAATAGCAAACTGGGACACACCTTGATCTTACATTTAACAGACTGATGTAGAGAGAAGTTATCATGGTGTAAGTGGGAGATGTACAATTTGCAATGGTAGGCTTAGTACATATATACATAATTATCGTTACTTTAATATTATATTATTCAGGAGTATAACAATTGTAAATTGCAGTGGCTAAGAAAAAAAAAAGGCTATTGTAAATTAAGCAAATGTTTAGGGTATTTACTTCATTTTGAACACATTTCTATGTTCAACAATGTTACTATTTTGTTTTTACTGTTTTGTTCTGGTTTAATTTTTTTTTGTATATGAATTTGTTTTCAATATTTCAGTAACTATATTTACAGCCATAGCTATTAAAGAACTAATTAGGTCATATCTCATTGAAGTGAGATCAATATGATCTTACTTTTAAATAATAATCAATTGTTTGATTCCTAACCTGATCAGGCATACAAAGTCAAGTCAATATTTATATTACAGTAATCACTAATAATATTTTGCTATATCCTTAGCTCTTTGAAAGCTACTTTATATTAATTGTAGCCAGAAATAATTTAAGTAGAAGTAGCTACTCCCATTGAATATAGCCAACATTATCTAAATGTCAAACAAGATTAAATAAAAGTATATATTCTCTGCACCCATATTTGTAAGACATTTATGGAGTACAATGAAAATATGTATATATATAAATATATAATTATAATGACATTTAAAATATACTCGAAATTGCTTAGTTAAATATGTTTATGTAAGTTGTACATCTGTGCTTAGATATTCTTAGTAAACACAAAACAAACGGAAAATATTTTGGATAATTATTATTATTGTTCATAATTTTTCATGAAATCTAATTAATAATGAAGTGGCTTCTTTGCATAGTCAACTTAGCATTAAGTTGTTACTCATCAGGTATGTATATGGTCAGAAATATAGATAATTAATCATATTTGATAAAATTTAGAATCCACACTTGTAAGATCACCCACGTGTGTAGACAACAATGCAGTTTATATCTGTACTAACAATGCTGGACTTTCCAACTGGAAGATTCGATTTCCTGGATTATCACCATCAATAGCCTTCAGTTTTGGAAGGTTTTTTCCTACAACTCAAACTAGAACAGGACCAGGATCAGATATTTTTTCAGGAGTAGCATATTACATTAATGCTAGTTATAGTATTACTACAGTATCATTCTTGCATTCTGCTCATCTCAACTCGACTATACTTGAATGTAATGATGAAATAACTACTTACATATATCCAGGTAATACATTAATTATTATTATCAAGTGATAAAACACAATAATGATTGTTAAATACTTACATTAATTATTTTTATCAAGTGATAAAATATATTGATTGTTATTACAAACTGATAATTTTTTTAAATGAGTAAATGATCACTTTGACTTGTGCATCAGATTTTCTTGATCATTTTCAACCTAAGGTTTTTATAAGTTTTTTAAATGTCCATTTTCTGTAGATCTTTGAGATGATAAGTGTAATTTTTTTTAATGTAACAGCGATTATATCAGAAATGAGGCCCAATTTTAAGTAAATATATAATGAAGTATTAGTTATATTTACTTAAAAATGAGCCTCTAACTGGTAACTGAGTAAATATTCTGGAAAATGTAGTTTAACTTAGTTAAATGTAGTTTAATGGAGATGTAGCGCATGCATGAAAATGTCTGCGAAGAACCTAAGAATAATACTTTGTCTATGTGCGAAGCTGGTCCATATGAGAACAACAGCACATGGACACAGGCGTCTTAGTCCTGATAGCTAGCAGCCACTGACAGCCACTGTTTCAGTCCCATCACCTACCCATTTCAAACCACATATGTGAAGGTTGTTGATCTTCAAATTTCATAATAAAGTGAAAGCGAAAAAAACAAAAATGAAAGCACTTACATTCTAATGATCAGCTCTTTATTTTCCGATTGATATTTATAGGAGGCTTTATTAGGCCAATTATACTTATGCAATTATCAATGCTATAATCCAAATATAATAATAATAAATGACATGCAGCCTTTGCACTCCAAAACTAGTGCAATCAAACATTAAAGCTCTTCACAGCACAATAATTTTTATTTTAATAATATTATCATTTCAGATTCACAGTTTCTACCAACACAGCTCAGATTAATCGCAGAATATCATAATGAAAGTGTGAACAACTACTTGTTGACATGGACAATAACTACCAGTGTTATAAATTATAATATAAGTATTTCTCCAACTCCAATATTGGGTCCAAATAGAGTTAGCAATTCAACACACTACAAAGTGAGATTGCAAGCAAGCATACTCTACAATATAACTGTATGGATAATATGTCCATATATTCTGAGTGCAACTTTCCGTTTTGGTAAGATATGGAAGCATATTTACTATTAAATGTAATGTAGCTAATGTGAATTTGAGTTATGACAGTATATATACAAACATTATATATATTAATTTAATTTTTTTTTACTTCGATTTAGTAAATTGCCCTTTTCTTCCTGAAAACAACTTATTCTCAGTGATTCAGTACAACATTGATATAAATGGGACAATTAATGCTGACATACATTGTAGTTTTGAAAATCGAAGTTATACTTTGGAATGTGGAGCAAATATTATGACGTATAATGTTTGTATGTATGAAATTTCCACATTAAATAGTAAGTTATAAAGAAAACCATATAGCTACAATGACATCATAAAATTGTTGTTATTAGATAATTTAGTGACCACAGGGAACCCAATATCTAATGTGAGTTTAACTTTACTTGTGTGTTTCTACATTACTATTAGATATTGTTTATTAGATTGTCAATGACATTGCATCAGTGAATGACGTAGGTTTATCAGTTTGGGTGCTAATTGCTAGTCTTCTAGGGAGTAACATATTATTTCTTACAATTGGCATTGCCATTGGGATAATACTTGGAGTAAAAATGTACCAGTATAGCCACAACAGAAATACTTCCAAGCCCGTATCTTCAGATGCAATAAATGATGGTGATGAAAATGTTTCAAGAGGGCCACTTTATGAAGAAATAGAACTGGACATGGTTAATGAGATAAGTTTAACAGATAATGTTGCTTATTGTCAATCAAAATCAAAGAGTGGACAAATCATTACTTCGTATTAAATATATTTTTTAACCTTGCTCTATATGAAACTTATATTTAATGTTATAGCTATACATAATACATTGCTTGTAATATTGCACTTCAATTTTTATGATTATTATATCACAACTTTACAAAGCATATTATAACAAGTGTTTTATTTTGATGATATGAAGTCACTTTTCTGCATTAATATATGAAGAATACAATATTATGTTGTTTTTTAACAACCAAAAATTATTGGTGTAGCTAACAGCTGTTGTTGTTGTTGCGTTTTTTTAATTGCTTCATTTTCCTAAGTACAATTTTGAAGTAAACATCACTTTTTCTAAGGGATTCGTGTGTGTTTACGATGTGTGTTACTATCAAACATAACATCAGTATGAATAGTGGGCAATCATTTGGATTCAGTTTGTTTGTAAAAGATAGTCCCAAAAATAATAAACTAGAGCATTACATGGATTAGTTGTTGATTCTGGATAGTTCAGAATTTGTCAATTCTAGGGAAGATATAATATTATATATTTTTAAAAATATAAAACTGTGCACGGAACATTGATAACAGGTTTACATAACTGAAACATCTATCAGTTATAGTGCAGCATATCAATTTACAGACTCTATGTCAACATTACTATTAGCTATACTTTCAGGTTGTGTTCTTCATTTTGTGGACAAGTCTTAGCATAGAATATTAAATTCAAAATTATGTTTTAAAAAAATGTGATGTGATAATGTCAAATTACATAATGTACACATTGCTAAATTGTGTGTGGTACAAGGATTCAACAAGTGTATATAGCTAGATCATTGAAGATTGGCTAGTTCACTACACTGCTTACTTGCTCATCTTTCATTTGACGTATTTTATTCCACCACGTTATATAATTCCGAATGGTCTACCTCAAAAGGATCTGCTAATACCATGGCAAAAATGTGCATCCAAGCTTCAATAATACTTTCGTGTCAGTAAGTCTTCACAAGCACTATTGGTGGAATTAAACTGCCGGAAATGAGAAGTTTAAAATAACTTCTGGAAATGTGAAGTTTAAAATAATATTTGAGAAAAAATGTTTAAAAAAATATAATGTATATTATGATTTAGATGTCAATTCATATTGATGACTTAAGTGTAATATCCATTTTGTAATCCTATGATGTAAAACATTGTATTAGAAAGTTTGTATGAACAATTTCCTCAGTGTGGAGCCACAAGAAATTTGAGCTGTAAGTGACAAATGCTAATGTTGTTGTTTAAGAAGGTAATTGAGTTATCTAAATAACATGCAACTCTAGTGTTTTGTTACTGGAGGATAGCACATTCTTTTTTTTTCATAGGATCCTTTGGAAATAAATCCTATTGCTCTTTGGTTTATTCCTAAAGTTTGCATTGATCTGTACGATTAACACACAAAGATGTGCAATACATAGAGCTTCCCCCTTGTAGTCTGTGGGATACACGGTCATTTCCTCTATGAGGCTGGTGAATGCAGCCACCTGAGACTATCAAATGAAATGAATGGAGATCCATCGAGTTCAACTAAATTATACAAAATCATTTTTGTTTAATTATGTATCAATAAAGCTGGAAATGTTTGAATTAGAAAGGATGTGTCTACATTCAAAGGTTAGACTATTGTGTTACCTTAGGATGATGGCACTAAGAGGAAGCATGACTATCCTGATGAATGAAGTTGGATGTCATTTCTGAACTCCTTGAATGGATTGTCAACAACTGCACTATGTCAGCTGCAATCACATGACTCAGAGCAACTTTGTAATGTGTAAGTCACCTGACATCTGTTTACAGTGGGAGTTGTTTGACTTGCACTATAATGAAAATTAAGTAATAGAAATTAATTCCTTGAACAAGTAAACAAAACTAAAATAACATAATAGTGGGTTCAACATAGAACTGCTTAATGGGAAAATGACGAGCGAGCTTAAAACTCCACTATTGTTAAGCGATTGTTCTCAACTTCTAACAGTCAAGCTACTAAACAAAGTCGAGTTTTAACATTGCATATAATATGATAAATAGAATTCAATGCCATAGTAACCATTTCCCGCAACTGTTAGAATTGAAAAAAAAAACAAAAAACAAGTCACATAATTAAACATTTTCTTTGCGATTTTGTTACCTAAAGTACACTGTTAAAAATTAAGAGTTCATGTAACCCCAAAAGTGAGGTTCCAGTGACTGGGCAAATTAAACTCCCCTTGGATGGTCACAGCAACTCTTCTGGGGAGTAAAATATATTCTATGTGGAGCATAGTCTGATGAAGAGGTATAAAAATCACTGAAGGTTAGCAATTCTACTGTGAACTAAAGTAAAAAAGAAGGATGTTTCTTCATCCCATGCTTAATTGGCGAGCGAGCGTAGCGAGCGAGACACTTACAGGGGTAACACAATCGAAAATCGGGGATGTTTGTTTATTTATTTATTTATTGGCGAGCGAGCGTAGCGAGCGAGACAGTATTAGGGGTGGATAATGCAAAATCGGGTATATGTTATATATATGTATGTATGTATGGATGGTACGTATGCTCTTTAAACGCGCGCGCGGGGAACGTTTTTCTCCTAAAAACACGGCTATTTAGGCTTCACTCCAATTTATTCTGAAACTACAGCATTAAGCAAACCTTACTTTATACTTAAGCTCCAAAGTATGAGAAAATTCCAGCTAAAACGCTTGTTTTCAAGACACAAAAAGTTGATTCGACAGGTTACTATGACATTGAAGACCCTTTTCCAGAATTAATTTCAAAACTTCGCCGTTTTATGGGGGGATACGGAGTGCCGGTTGTTGGTTGTCAAGAGCCGTTGGTAGTCAGAATGCCGTAGTATTAATGCTATGGAAGCTACTACTTCTCGAGGGAAGCTGAGATAAGTACGCAATTCCATATTTGTTAGCTAAATATGCAAAATTAACTCTGGCCTTTCTTTTTTGTAGCTAAGAGCTAGTTAACAGTGACTGGTAAATTCAAATGGTCAGATTGGCTCAAATTTGGTACTACAAAAGTTACCACTGCTCAAGAAAATGAGGTAAGAAAGTAATTTTGTATTTGTGTGCTAAAATTGATTGTCTTTTGTTTTTGTAGGTGAGAGATTGTTGTCAAGAATTCAAGGTAATTCAGATGGTCAAAGTAACTTCAATTTGATACTACAGAAGTTATCAATACTCAAGAATGATGTAAGTAGTAATTCCATATTTGTTGGCTAAAATTACAAATAATAACACTGGTTTATTTTTTATCATAGCTGAGAGCTTGTTCAAGAGTTACTGGTGATTGAGATTATCAGAATGGTTGATGTTTGATACTACAAAAGTTACCATTAATAAGGTAAGAGAGTGCTTTTGTATTTGTTTGCTGAAATCAAATGTCATAACTGCTATTATAGTGTTTGCACAAAGTAAGCTAAAACATAGTAACATTTTATGTTACCTACTATCAGGCTCGCTCGCCATTTGTGCTCAAGCACACCACTAGTTTATTTATATGTTTGGACGTATGTATGTCATTTTGTACTTTGACCCTCCGTATTTTTGTGTTCGCTCCGCGTTCGACCCCGTCCCAAACTTCACTAAACAGAATCCTCCGGTTTAGCGACCATTACCCGTATCACCTTAGAAATTGAATTGTTTACTGCTCTGAATTCTTTTGCGGGTGCAGTTTAAACGCAAAAACTTATGGGAGCTCCATTTCTATTCGAGTTAGTCGCTATTTGTCACAGTTATAAGCCCTACTCAACAGCATTTACTTGTAAATTCATTGTCCACTAGACGAACCGCGAAGGTAAGTCTTGCGTAGGTATGTTCAGTTGTGTGAAAGTATTGTGCGTTACAACTACTATTAAGAATGTCACAAAGGAAACTTTAAATAAAGTGACTTGATTTTGTTGCTTCTTTTTCAATTCAAACAGTTGCTGGGAGCGGTTACTATGGCTTTGAATCCCCTTTACCGCATACGTAATTAAAAAACTGACTATATTTTAGTAGCTTGAGTGTTAGTTGTTAAAATCAATCATTTAACAATAGTGTAGTTTAAGGCTCGCTCGCCATTTGTGCTCAAGCACACCACTAGTTAACATTCATCTTCCTTGTGGTACTTACAATTAGGTTCTCTTTTAACTTACGTGTTCCAGTGTTCACTTGGTGATATCACAATTGAACACTGGCTTTATGTTAAGTATAATATTTTAAGTTTTGCGTTTGGTTTTACTAGACTCATGAATATCATTAAAATATCTTAACTACCATCCACGAAGTTCCACTACTCCTTTACTGATTAACTCCCCCAAATTACTCCCCCAAGGAGTTACTCTAACTCCTCATTTTTAACAGTGTAGTAGTTGTAACACACAATACTTACAAACTACTGAACATGCCAACATAAGACTTACTTTCATGGTTAGTCTAGTGGACAATGAACTTTGAAGTAAGTACTGTTGCGTAGGGCTTATAACTATTACAAATGGCGTTTTAATTTACCACTGCCACAAACTCCAATAGAAGAATAATTCAAATGGTACACAATTCAATTTCTAGTACTATATGGGTGATGATCGATAAACCTGAGTATTTTGTTAGTAATACAAAAATAAGTGAGGGTCAAAGTACAATGACATATTTACGCCCAGTCATCTATATAAACAAATATCCCTGATTCTAAATTTGACACCACTGTAAAGTGTCTCACTCGCTCACCAATTATTCATTTAATATTGTATTTAAAATTCATTACAAAGATCTTTATCATTTACCTCACCATTACATCTCTTTACTTTTTCCAGATCCCTATGTATATTCTTGGTAGTGTGGATACAACCATATGTCACCATTCCTTCGGGAAAATGACGACAAAAAGTGGCATTTTAAGGCATATTCTTATCACACAACAGTGTACTGACAGCCAGCATCCTTAGCTTTACCAAGAGGGTTATCAGAAATATCTGTCTCTGAGTGCACATCAGTTATGTCCTCACTCATGTTTGGTGTGATGTGCACACTTCACTACCTTCCCTGAGACATAATCATGCAGTGTAGCCAAGGAGTGTTGGAGTAGTAGCCTGGGGTCAGGTAAAAGCCATCAAAAGTGGTATTCCATCAAAAGTGGCCTTCCATGATTCACAATCTCAATTCTTACCAGACCACAGGATTACTCAGCCATATCTGTGACAAATTCCTCCAATTTCTTGGTAATTCTATGGGACTTACAACATGATGGCAAACCAAAGAAACAGTGGCATACTGTACTTTCATCATCCCTTTACCTAATGTTAATGTTTTTATATCATGTCATTCCTTGCCAATTAATTCTACATCACTTGCCACTCTAGATTTACATGTGCATTGTTAGTATATTAGTTTGGTGCTCTAGCTGGTGCAAGCAATAGCCTTACTAGACCTAATATAGTTAGTTAAGTGTCCTGACAAACCACTTGGTCTGCTGTAGTCACAATGCAGGTAGCCTGGTACTATGAATGAGAGCACTGGATATTGTTTGCTGGTGAATCCAAAGCAGACTCAAGAAATACTCTCGTGATAATACTCTGGAATTGAGTTTGCCAATTCACATGTGAAACTCTGCATCCCTGGAAAGACTCATTACTTCATAAATGATTGAATTATGTGCTTCACTGGGCATTGCCAATAAAATATTGAAATTGTAATGCAGCAAGTACATGCATGCCAGTACTGAGATTTAGTTAAATATTTAACACATAGCACTCTACGCTGTCGTTTTTATGATGAACACAGGTGGAGTTAGCTAATGAAATTGCGTATGAATTGAGCACGATTAGGCAGTTTTATCAGAGTAAATTTGGGATGAGTTATAGGCGATTCTTTGGTATTCTATTGAATTACTTAATTACCAAAATTTCTGGTGGTACTGCACCCTTAAATTGCAACTTTGTTGATTTAATGTTCTGATTACTCAAATAAAACAAAACAAAATAACAACAACAAATCCTTGGACAGTAAATAGTATAAGATTCCCTTTTGCACGAACAAGATATCCATTCTAATCCTTATAGCCTTATATTTGACTTGTTTTCTTAACCACCGTTATTTCTGATAACATCACCAATGAATAAAAATTTAAATAAACACGCACTTTGCCTATTACGACCGAAAAAATAATTTTGATGGAGTGCGAGCTACTAATAGCATACAGGGACATACTCTGATCTTACCTTTCAACAGAAGATTGCTGAGGGGAGAAGTTTTATAGGTGTAAGTGTGAGTTGTTTGCAATGGTAGGCTCTCAGTAAGTGTGTCTATTTCAATATTATATATTTGTCAGGAGTATAACTCTGGTATACTGGAGGGTCTTAAGGAGAATTTAGGGTATTAGTATAAATAAGGCAAATGTTTGGGGTATTTACTTCATTTAAACATTTCTGTGTACAATAATGTAATATTCTAGTTGCTAAATTTACGGTCATAAAGCTGATTACTTTAAGTTGGTGGTAGCTACAATGGAAATGAATTCAACATACTTTCAATAATAATCAATTGTTTAATTCCTGGCTTGGTTAACCAGGTTTTACAGTAATAATATTTTGCTAAATTATTAAAATCTACTTTTTATCAATTATAGCCACAAATAGTTAAAGTAAAAGTCGCTACTCTCATTATATGAAGCTAACGTGATCTAAATGTCCAACAAGATTAAACAAAGGAATCCATTAAGTGATTTAATGATAATTTTTGTGTATAATTAATTTGAAGCAGTCTGTCTAATTGCATAACTTAACTAGTTAAAGCCATGGTACCACTAAATAGCTAGAATCCACATGAGCTCTGCAGCCACATTTTTTGGCATGGAGTACTATGCAAATAGGTATATTATATAGAATGATGGTATTTAAAGTTTTGTCGTTACATGTTAATATGTTTATCAAGGTTGTACATCTATGTTTGATATTATTCGTAGTAAACACAAGAATACAGATTGACCGGTTCGGACATTGATAATGAAGTGGCTTCTTTTCATAGTCAACCTAGCATTAAGTTGCTACTTAGCAGGTGTGTATAATATAAGAAATATGGATAATTAATAATATTTGATACAATTTAGAATCAACAATTGTAAGATCTCCAACATGTGAAGACCACAATGCAGTTTATATCTGTACTGTCAATGCTGGACTCACTAACTGGGAGATTCGATTTCCCGAAAGATTATTATTAATAACATTCAGTTTTGGATTGTTTTTCAGTAGAACTCAAACTAGAAGAGGACTTGGATCCGTTCTTTTTAGAGGAGAAGCAGATTATATAAATGCTAGTTATAGTATTACTAGTGTATCCTTCATGCATTCTGCTCTTCTCAACTTGACTGAAATTGAATGTAATAATGAAATAACATTATAATATTTCCAGGTAATACCTTAGATTACTCTAAGTTTTTAAAATGACCATTTACTGCACTCTGATTGGTTTGTTTGCTGAACAATTCTATATGAGGCTGTAATTAAGAGGCCAATGATAGTTTATAAACAATAATCAACAATGCTTATTCTCCATCAGATATCATTGTGACAATTATAGCTTTAAATTATGATGACTGAAAATAATTTTCCGCTAGTAATAAATGATAAATGGCATGCAGACCTTGCACTCCAAAAAAAACTGTAAATTAACATTTATGTGCAGCAGTAGTTTTTTTTATTGCACAATTTCATTTTAATATTATTTTCGTTTTCAGATACATCATTTATACCAACACAGCTCAGATTAATCGCAGATTATCATAATGAAAGTATAAACAACTACTTGCTTACATGGACAATAACTACCAGTGTTATAAATTATAATATAAGTATTTTTCCAACTCCAATATTGGGTCCAAATAAAGTTAGCAATTCAACTCACTTCAGAGTGAGCTTGCAAGCAAGCATACACTACGATATAACCATATCATGGATATTATGCCCACATAATTTTGAATGCAACTTTCAGTTTTGGTAAGACACAATTATATAAATGCATATTTAAAACTACTTACGAATATGATTTAATACTGTGGTTTTGGGTCATACTAGAATATATAATTATAATTGTGTGTAATAATATTATTTACAATAATATATAGCTATATTTATGTTATTGTAATTCAGGAAATTGTCTTCTTCTTTCTGACAACTTATTCTCAGTAATTCAGTACAATATTGATATAAATGGGACTACTAATGCCAACATACGGTGCAATTTTGAAAATCGAGGTTATACTTTGGATTGTGGAGCAAATATGGTGTATAATGTTTGTATGTATGAACTCACCACTTTCAATAGTAAGTAAATGAAGAAAATTTTATAAAATGACATTTTAAATTTTTCTTAATTAGATAATGTGGCAATAATGAACAATGAAAGTAATTCCGAGAATGTAACAACTAATGTCAGTTTAATTTTCCTTTTGTGTGTCCACATTACTATTTTAGATTAATTTTTAGATTGTCGATGACATTGCATCAGTATGTGAAATATGTTTGTCAGTTTGGGTGCTAGTGGCTAGTCTACTAGGAAGTAACATACTAGCTTTTTCAATTGGAATTATCATTGGGGCAATACTTGGGGTGAATATTTAACAATATACCCACAACAGAAATAATACTTCCATGCCCATTTCTCCAGATGAAATCAATGATGGTAATGAGAGAATGTCCAAAGGGCCAATTTATGAAGAAATAGAAGTGGATATGGTTAACGAGATAAGTTTAACTAATAATGTTGCTTACTGTCAATCTGAAGCAAAGAGGGGACAAAGAATTACTTGATATTAAATGTAATTTTAACCTTGCTTTCAATGAAATTTTACACACATAATGCATTGTTTGTGACATTACACTTCATTTTTATGATTATTCTATCACAACTTTACAAAGCCAATTAAATTAAGTTTATTAAAGACCAGATTTAATTTTGATGATATGTAGTCACTTATACATACTGCATTTATATTTCTTTATTCCAAAAGATTAATGGTGGCATTTGTTTGAAATATGATCAGCTTTAAAATAAAGTTCAAACTTTTTAGCGGCCAAAAAATGTTGATATAGCCATTAGCTATGCTGTTTTTTGTTTTTTGTTGTTGTTGTTTTTTCCTAATTGTTTTATTTTCCTTAAGTGAAATCAATTTAAAGTAATCATTACTTTTTCTAAGGGATTCGTGTATGTTTGTATGTTTTACTATCAAACAGTAATATCAGTATGGACAGTGGGCAATCATTTAGATTCAGTTTGTTTGTGAAATATAGCTAGTCCCAAAATGAATGACCAAGAGCATTATGTAGATTAGTTGTTGATTCTGGATAAATAAGAAATTGTCAATTCGAGGCAAGATTTTTTTTTGTTTAGCTTAATATGAAGAAATGTGAATGGAACAGATTCATATAGTGCAGCAACATATTCAATGTCAACATTACTATTAACAATAGCTTTAAGTTTAGTTCTTCTTTTGTGGGCAATTCTTGCATAGAATGTTGTATTGAAACAAACAAGTAGTCTCGCGAGCCAGACCCTTTACCTACCAACCGCACTGTGAAGGAAAGGGTCTGGTCACCATCCATACCACGTTTCTGTGGGATACCGCCCACTGAATGAATTGACAATTTGTTATTGGTTCACTTGACACTCTAACTTGTTTCAGAACATTCCATTTATTGAGCGTGTTCTAGAACATTCTATAATTCACACATATGTGTTTATTGAGCGTGTGCAGTGTAGCACACTTTATTTATGTTTCACCCGTGGGTGGACTGGCTATATATTGCATGGCTTGGTCCACTCCTTTTTTAGTCAGTCTCACCATATGTTCACCTGCAACATTGTATAACTAAAATATTGCATCTATAACTTCCTGGACGCCCCCTGGGTGGTTAGGAGGAGCTATTAGTTAAATGATCAAGAGGCAGGAGATTGGTTATAGACCTGCTCTGGTGGCAGTCTACCACGCTTAAAGTAAAGTCAGCTTAAACCCCCCCCCCCCCCACAGTTTCATTCTACTGGAATGTAATCAATGTATTTGTTTACTTCCTGTTAGGGTGCCACCGTTAACTTTAAAGCGTTCAGCTAAATTGGCTTTTGCAGAAGTTTGTTAAAAGAAGGATAAACTAGCATTGAGGTCATCAAAAAGTAGAGACAGCAATAGAAAAGGGCATAATCGCTCTAAGAAAAGCCCTGAAGGCTATATAGAGCAAAGATACTTCTTTAAGAATAGAGACTAATCCCTTTCCTTTATAAACTATTCTTTCATTAATTAATTTGTAGCTAGTTGGCCCCCCAGCAGCAGCATCCTGTAGTCATTTCCTTTCATCGTCACCATAAGTCCCAAAACTTAATTTCACTCATCAGCAGATCACTATATGCCTCTAAACTTTCACTGTTAGAGGTGGGGAGCTGGGCACCACACTAAGAAAGAGCTGATGATACTCAATTTTCTACAAGCTAGGGCCTTTTCACCTTTAGAGCTTCAGCCGCGCAATTCTATCTATTCCAGTGGTTGCCTGTTAAATTGCTCTCAACCGGATGTAAACAAACCACACCCCATATGCTATACATATGGGAGTATGAACCATGGGGAATGGAACGAAACGTTCTATGGTGACCAGACCCTTTCCTTCACCGCGCCGTCGGTAGGTAGAGGGTCTGGCTCGCGAGACTAACAAACAAGTACCCTGCCACACAGTGGCGCTCGACATATTGCAAAGAAAGAATGCAGTAGCATCATTCTCTCTACCTATAATGGTTAATTTTATTACATACGTTATCCTCTCCTTCTCTCTTTTTTCTGAACTATCTCAGTTTTTCTTATCCTCCACCTTTCCTTTTCAACTCTTTCTACCTCTCTTGCTTCTGAATCTCTCTGTCCTAATATCATGACAGTGGACTTAAGCGCTTTGCAAAACTTTGGATTCTATTTGGTACTTTTGCCTTCCTTTTTGAAACCCAGTTATAATTACATTTGAGCCGTTTTTTTTTTATCTTTTCCGTCTTTTTTCCTTACCACCACACTGATTTTCTAAAAAATTTTTTTACAGTTAATGCCTTTTGCTTTCTCTAATTTTAGAAACATAAGCCTCGTCTATATATAGCACCAGTGCCAGCTCCCCAACACAGAACTTGTACACAACAACGGAGATAACCCCAGAGCTTCCAGACGGTAATAATTGGGTTATTGAGGAACCCACAGCAGATCCCCATTCAAACTTAATTGTTGTTGACACTGAACTCTGACGAATTGATTGTTTACTATTTACAAATCTATAATTTTTGTGTGTCTGAACTGATTCCTATAAAGACATACCTAGACGCACTGCAGTTCATCTAGCGATTATTACAATGGCTGCACTCATTGATTTGTATGAATTATATTAACCGAATTCAGACAACTAGACCCTCTGCGACTGGCAAAGAACCCGTGCTGCGGCCGACTACCTCCACACCAGCTTTTTCGTTACAATTAATCACTTTCTAATGAATATGACGACGCTTTACCCATGAATGTAATGACTATGCTTTACCGAACCGTTTGCGCTCATGAACTATTCATGAATACACACAATGTCTGTCACTGTCGTTAGTGACACGCAAGAGTGTTCCTAAAATGTTGGTATAACAAAAGTGATGTGCTTGTATCAAATATAATGTGGAATTGCTGAAATTTGTGTGCAGTACAAAGTATCAGGTTTACTTATCTAGATCATTGAGGCTTAGCTAGTTTACTACACTATACTTGCTCATTATGGCTCCACATAGAGGAAATTATTCATGCAAACGTTCTCATATAATAGTTTACATCATAGGAGTATAAAACAGATATAACACATAAGTAATCTTCAATATGAATTGACATCATACATTATAATTCTGAAGTTATGACAATAAATGTTTTTTCTCAAATATTATTTTTTAAACTTTTCATTTCCAGCAGTTCAATTCCATCAATACAGCTTATGAAGACTCATCAGCATGACAGTATTATTGAAACTAGGATGCATCTTTAGTTAATTAGTTATATTCTGAAGTTATGACAATAAAAATTTTTTCTCCAACATTATTTTTTAAACTTCTCATTTCCAGCAGTTCAACATCAATACAGCTTATGAAGACTCATCAGCACGAAAGTATTATTGAAACTAGGATGCACATTTTTGCCATGGCGTTAGCAGATCCTTTTGAGGTTAACCATTCAAAATTATCTAACATGATGGTATGCAATAATATTTATGAAAGTTCAATGAAGTCTAATTACATTAACAAAATATTAACTCCACTTACCTCCACTACTAAACCAAAAGCTTGAATTGTTTCTTTCTTGATCAACTTCAGATGTGGTAGTTTTGGTCATTTCAGTAGAGGCATGTGACTCCTTAGAAGTAGATATGTATAATGATGATGATATGTTTCTACTTGGGAGCTCTGCTGCAGTAGTTTCAAATGAGCAAATGAATGAGAAATTTGAGCTTTGAGTGACAAATGCTAATGTTGTGGTTTGAGAAGGTAATTGAGATATTAAAATAGCTTGCAACTTTACTATTTCGTTATTGGAGGATAACACATTTCTCTTTTCTCCAATGGGATCCTGGGAATTAAATCCTATTGCTCTTTTGTTTATTCCTAAAGTTTGCATTGAGCTGTCTGACGAACACACAAATATGTGAGTTAAAAGACTTGTGTTGTATAAAATTGGAACTGCCAGAACATAGCCTAAAGTGATATTACGAGTCATGTTGATATTTTCAAGACTTCTATATACAGGATCTTTGTCAGTACCAGTTGTATTTATAAGATTATTGTTAGTGCAAGACACTTCAAAGTCAAAGCTTTCATTCTTTAGCACTGATACTACTAGTATTGAGTCGAAAGTATACTGTTGCTGTCCTTGTAGTTGGCGTACTGATAGTAGAGTTCGTGTGAAATTAAAGTTGCTTTTTGAGCTTGTCACTGTTTCGCCTATTTCTGAAATATCATAGCCTCCCAAACTTTGTGTATTGACACCCCATTGTAGAGTGAGTCCATTGGTAGTACAGGAAAAGTAATGATCTAATGTTAAAGCTGCATTTGCTTTTGTTAAGTATACTAAATCAACTGAAATGCTTCTGGTATGTTGAAGTAACAGGATTACAGTTGCAGCTATTACCTAGAAGTAAAAGAATAGTGATAATTTCATTACTTTTCAATTCTCTTGTGTAATATTAGCATCAAATTATACATTTAACGAAAATAGTTTACCTCATAATTGACATTAATTGTAATATTAGCATCAAATTATACATTTAACGAAAATAGTTTACCTCATAATTGACAGCCATTTCTCTAGGTAGTGTGAACCATTACTTTACATGTTTCAGTATATATACACACATGAGAATGACATGGCACTAACTTTACATGTTTCAGTATATATACACACATGAGAATGACATGGCACTAATTTTAGCAGATTGTATAGAGCTTTCAGAAGAGTGATTCAATCTTTCCAGTCCATTTTAGGATTCCAGTCTGAATGACGTCACAATGACTGTACATCAAATCATCATGACAATGCATGATGAATATAATTATTATTACGATGAATATAATTATCGTTATGCCATGAATATAATTATTGCATAAATAGCCTGAAATGCTTCCGGAGATGGAATGACATAACCAGTACAATTCTAAAAGTTTCCGATAAATACGTATCTGTTGAGTCATGTTGGGTCATTTCCAGCAGCAACGGTGGCTTTTTAGAACCAGTTACTAAACTTAGACGATTCCACTATTTTACCACGTTTTCCGATAAAAGATAATTTCAACGTTTAACTAAATGTGATGACAATAGAAATCGGCGAAAGTAACTTAATAGCTATATTTTAATCCTGAATAGAATCGGTTCTAATTAGTTAGCTATAATAGTGTACTCAAAGACAATAGCTAGTGTGTTATTAATCAGCTGTTAAATGAGCTTGAAGAGCACGATTTGCATATACGACTACGAACTCCAACAGTACAACCACTCACTTTTAGGTTCTGAATTATTTCTAAGTTTGTAAAAAAAAAACAGTGGAGAGCATAAAAGCAAAAACTTTTCCCCATTTTTTCCTTGGGAAGGAAGCGAATTTATCTTTTCCCTGCACGAAGGAAAGAATTGCCCTCCGCTGTTCTGCACGCGCAGCTTTGTAACCAATGCCCTCCACAAAACGTACTGTAGTCTGGCGTAGCCGACCCTTTACCTTTTGTTATCCTTATGCTACGCCAGACTTGAGTCTTCTTTCAGCGGTGTCACTAAAAGTGGCTGGCTAAGCTTAGTTTTTATTAGTCCTGTGTGACTTATAGGTATTGACATACTATTATATAGTATTTTTCACTAGTCCACGTTAAGTTTTAATTTAGCAAACGTTTCAGTCACTCTTCAGTGACCATCATCAGTGCTATTATACCTAGAGGTCATTTTTAGTACTACTATCATAATAGCAGTGATGATGGTCACTGAAAAATAACTGAAAGTTTGCTAAATTAAAACTTAACATGGACTAGTGAAAATACTATAATAATTGTATCTATAAGTAGTTTTGATTAAACAATTTTAGACAACTCTTAGTTATTATCATCCTATGTGAAATTTAGCTCTGGTTAGTCTACAAAAGTTGTTTTTGTTTTTTATTTGTTTGTTTTTTGGTTTTCAGTGACCTTTGACATAATGGGGTGGTAAACATGGTGAATGATAGTGAATAAATTAGGTCACTGAGAGTCTGAAAGCATAAGGAACAGCTCTTTAAAGAAAATGAAAGAAAGAAAGAAAAAATCAACAATTGATGAATTTAGAACACGGACGTAGGTAGTGATTAAGTACATAAATTATCGGGCTCAAAATAACATTGAAAATGTTCCCAAAAATATTTTCTCAGTTGCAATTTAGCTATTTGTGCGGACAGTTAGCTAACTCCAGATTGATTATGCAATTGGGTATTGCATTCCAGTCAAACAATTCTGACAAAGTAAAAATTCCTAGTTAGAGTCAGTCTTATAAAGATATGTTTCAATTTGCCATTATGATCAGCTCTTGTGTAACAAAACTAACATACTGTTAGATATTGATTGCTTCAAGTGAATCTTTAAGACATTAAAGCAAATACAGGAGATCTAATAGTTCAAACCAGTACATAAGCGGTAACATGTTTAAAGTCAGGAGTCTTAACTTGTAGTCATTCCTGTAGTCATATTGAGAATATATTTGGTAGCCTTTCTTTGTATTTGTTCCAATGTTTGAAAGTATTTTATGAGAAATATTGGCTCCAGAGTTGTGAGCAGTAGCTTAACTGAGATTTCACTAAACTTGTGAACAGTTGCTGTTTGAGACTAATTATTGACAAATTAATGGTACTTCTTCTGATGACATGAAGAGCGTTATAAGCTTGAGTACATTGTATGTTCCATGACAGATCACATGACACTACAACACCGAAGTCTTTCTGTGATTCAACTACTGTGATGTCGTTTTGGTCAATTTTGTAGTTCATGTGCCTTTGTGAAATACAAGACGAAAATCGAATTGCACTACATTTGCTGAAATTGATACTAAGATGCCACTTTTTACCCATAGCGTCTAAATCTACATCAATTTCAGTGTGATGTTGTGAAGAATTGATGGGTTTATAAATTTTTGCATCATAAATCATTAATATAAATTATAAACAAAAGAGGCCCTAAAATACTTCCTTGAGGGATTCCAGAAAGCACTCAGCTTGTAGACTTATAGGGCTTGTAGACTTGTTGAGCTCATGCATGCACTAGCAAGTTTCAAACTAGCCTGTAGTTAGGACTGTTATAAAATACCATGCCATGTGACATGAAAATGTGTTTAGGTGTAACTAAAATTAATTTTAATTTTAGTTAACCAAAACATTACCTTGTCCAAATTATTCTATAAACTTTGTTTGGAGGGGGGCCCCCTGGATTCTCCCCTGGCTAGCTTAGCTATGCCGAGAAAAACAAATTCCTTTTCCCCCCAATATAATTAAACAAATATCTTAACATAGCTTGCTATTATTATTCAAAGACATCAGCAATGATTGTTCCGGTTATATTTTGCAAAAAATTAATTTGCCCCTGGTTATACACAAATTCAATTGTAGCTAGCTATTTCCCAAAAATTTTCATTGTAGCTACCAATTAATTTAATCACAAATCATATAACTTCAATAAAATATATAATCATAAGTATCTTGTCAATAGTTTGTTTAGTTATAGGGTAAGTTATACCTCAGACTTGAGCCAACTTGGTCCAAAAATAATTATTCTCTTCTGCTTATTATCTATAGTAGCACATAAATATTATCAGTAAGTAAAAAGTAGCTAGGATGAGTAAAATTTAGCATGTAATTATTTTATAAACTACAATTGTACATTAAATTGAAAAAAATAGAAGCCAACAATAGCCAATAGCTCATACATATAAACTTACTCTTTTTCTTAATAATTATGATAGTAGTGAAGACTAATATTGATAACAAGATGCAAGTAATTATTAACCAGATCCAATATGGAGTATTATTCCATATAATATTTGCTGTAGTTGAAAACTCTGTTAAGAAAAAAGTATAAATCACAAATTACTACATCCTAGGTACACACACATAGCTACATTGTGTGTATACATGTATATATAATATATACACACACATAAATGTACAAATAATAATTGAGGCTTTCTCAAGAAAATTTTAAAACCAAAAAATTTACCCAAGTAGCTAAGTTAAAAAATATACAAGAAAATCAGTTTTCTAAAACCTTTTTTCTGTCATTATAATGTGATTAGTTTTACTATTCCCCCCTAATTCCACCCTTCATTCCCACCCCCCCCCCCCTTTTGCACCACCAGACAGAATAACAGAATGGGAATTGGCAGATGTGGCTCTCTCTTATGTCACTTAAGTACATGGGTGCTGGAAGCCGTTTTCTTCTGGAGGGTCATAAAATACTTATGCTTTAGATCTAGTTGTACTTTATAGCTACAATTCCAGCAGATTTATTAGGATCATAGGAGATAAAAAAATTTCATCATCAGTTATTCTAATGACTTGCAAGTCAATGTTGACCTTGAGGCCCATTGAATAAGCGAAATTAAAATGACAGTGAAATTAACTACATGTATGGTATAAATACCACCACACCTTCATAATATTATTATAGTTAATTTATGGAGAAGAAACAAAAGCATTTTAAAATACTCAACAAAAAAAATCTCCTGAAAACTGCTATAAATGCATTATTTTCAGCATTTTATTTGTGACCATGTCAGAGCTTGACATTGTTAATAAGAGATTCTCGACTAGAACTGTATATGAATTTTTTTCCAATATCGCAATTATTATTCAGAAGGCAACCAATGGCTGAACAGAAGTAACTAAGCACTTTGTAGGTAGTGGTGGTGTGATGGCCAAAGACATAATTTCAACAAGAAGTGGTTGGGGCTTACCCCCATTTTTTCTTAGTGAGATTACGACTTGATATTGTATACATATCCGTTAACTATAATTACTAAATCATAACAAGCTGCTGTATCAAATTGGACCAGATATATACCTCTTAGGTCAAAGATAAATAAAGTATAAAAACAGTTAATGCCTGAGCCAAAGTCATTTTCACAGGCTAGCACCACATCCTCATAGTATCTTGACCACAACTTATAGCTATACCCTCCCTTCAATTCTCAATTAGTTTTTTATACATAGAAACTAAGTAAAATAAGAACACTGCTTAGTAGCCATTGCAAAGTATGAAATCAGAAATAGGGAGACTGTTTTGTATTCTAGAAATGCAAAAACACAGCATTATTTCGATCCATTCAAAGTGTGGCTCTACCATCAAGCAACAAAAATACCTTTTTTTTGCTAAGCCAAATCCTGGGAGGACCAGGCCCACCATTTAAAAATCTGGGGGACCTGTTTTCCCCATCCTCCACTTCCACCACTTATAGAGTAACACATTCATGTAGAGTATTAGTATGTTACCGTTAGAGTAATGGAGAAAAGAAAACCAAAGGGTCATACATCTATTTCTAACAATAGATGTCAGAACATTTTTTAAAACTCTTACCATTCCTGTTCTAGTCCTAGCTCAAGGAGAATGAGGAAAAAAAAGTGAGATAAAAATTCATTTACTTTTTTCTTCTATACTTTGAAACCTTGGTGTTAGATATTTTCCATGTTGGTTACATACAATTTATATTTATTATTTGTTGTTTTTTATTGTTGAGATAAAAAGCAGGATATTACGATGTGCCTGGTAAAGAATAGTTATAGGTGGAGGAACAAGTGGGCAAAAATAATCATGGCCCCTCAGATTTTTAGACCAATAGCTCCACCCCTCCCCAATCAGAATTTGTTAAACTATTGACATGTAATAAAGAGAATCATACATTACTCCATGTGCGAATATACTAGTTTTCATATCTTGTATAGATAGCTTCTTTGGATGTGCATAGCAACAATCCAACTTCAGGCTAACCAAACTGTTCTAGCAGCTAGATTACTGCTGAAACAATAAATGTATTGCAATCCAGCTGGTAAATATTTCAAATAGCTAAAACGGTTGAAAAGTAACTGAGAACTTAGATACACGATTGATGTTCAATTATTTTTCATTGATATTGAAATAGGTCATAGTTCAAATAAAAAATTACAATAATTTTCAGCATGTCAGCGAAGTGAGTAAGCCTGTGTAATTGCTAAAAGCCTCTATGCTAAATTTGTATCTGATCAAATAATTTTTAAATAATGATGTGCCCAAACAAATGAACATTATATTTATCATACAGTAACAACTGTAACAGCTAAGTATACGTGAGCTATATGTATAAAATAGGTAAAATTAAAATGCAAATCACATTTAAAAAATATTCAATCACTCTATGATCATATTCATAAAAAATTACCTGTTATACCCAATAACTCCATTGAAACCAATGTTTTATCTGATAAAACTGTAGTATGATTCCCGGTATGTTCAATTATTCTACGTTTTGTCTTTTCTGGTAGACCTGATACAGCTGTAGTGTGATTCCTGGTCTTTTTAATTAATGTACGTTTTGTCTTATCTGGTAGAGATTGTAATTGAACCATATTAGATCCAAATGAGCATATTAAAGTGAAATTAGCTTTACTAATGACAAATACCATTGAAGTTATTCCATGCTCATTTCGAGAATTGAGAATAGCCTGAAAATTTACTAAAGTTTTATCATTTGAAAGAACATTTCGTGTAATGCCCTTCTCGTCATCAGAATTGAAGCCCACTGCCCTGATATTAGTACCAACATTTTGCTGCAGGCTGTCAGTTTGGCACTCGAAAATATAGAGCACTGTAGACTTGACATGATGAAATGGAGTATTTAAAACATAGTGGAGGGCAATACCATTGCTTGACATTGTTTTTTCGGACGAGTTAATATACATTGGATTTTTTCCCGTGTCTGTAAAAACAATCGCAATATTATTAGTACAGGAAACCAATAAATTAGATGTTACACTCTTGTTAAAAGAAAGAATCAATATCGACTTAAGAGCCAATGTTTTATTTTGCAGAGGTCTTGCCAGCACTAAAGTTGTAGTAAAGTTATAATCATTTTTAGAACTTGCAACTGCATTTCCAACTTCATTTTTTCCATATCCACCAAGTGAGGTTGAATTGATTCCCCATTGAATGACTTCACCCATTGCAGAACATAAAAAGTAATTATCAATTATATCTGGAGGCATTAATCGTTCTACTCTCTTTAAATATTTAACATTTATTGATGTTACTTGAAGAATTAAATTCAACAATAGAGTAAGTTGAAAAGCCATATGGTCCACAAACAAAGCAATACCCTGTGTTGTTTAAAATAAATACAAAACAATAACAAACTAGATATTATTATACCAATGATTATTAATGGTAAATTCTGTTTACACAGTATTATTATCTAAGTACAATAACATAGACTTTTTATCACCATAATTTTCTATATTTTTAGCTTGCATGTCCTGGAAGGAAATAGATATAATACAGGAAGGAAGATATACCTTTTATACTAACTAAAATATGTTATTTGTAATTAATACTAGATAGTGCAAATAACAGTAATGCCCATAAAGGATGATACAATCTTTCTAGGCGCTATCATTCAATCAAATGGGGAATATGTGAAAGTTGTGGATAGCTAGAGCTATTAAAGTATACTGAAGATGTTCAGATTACTTCTGAAGACAGTAAGTGTAATAAAAATATCGCTTTATAGAGCTGCAAGAATGCTACCTGACCATAATGGATACTAGAAAAATGGTGTTCACAGATTGGCAAACTATAGGAATTTCCAAGAGCTTACTCTAATAATCTGCCAAATTTTGAAGAGAATAGATTATTGGCACAAGTCTAAAAAAGAACAGTTTTTCTTCTGGGAACATTATAGCTATGTAATAAAAGAGGTACTAGACAAAAAAAATTACAATGTACATACATGTGGCTAGGTATAAAGAAGAACATTAATGATGTCATCAATAGTTAAGATCATATGACAATTTTGACTACTTCAGTGGCAAATGCCTGTATCAATGCTGTATGCAATAATTTGAAAAAGTCTGCACTTATATTGGTCAACAGTTTCAGTGGCTCTTAACTTAGCTATTCAATATTGATAACTCCAACCTAATATCAATAAAAATGATAAATATGAATTAATGGTAAGGGATGTCATTTTCATATTAACTGCAAATTTTCCATTTTAGGCTTGGACTGTACATGTAGATAATAAACAGTTTTTGAAATTTCTGTCCCACACAAGACTTACTGTACCACACAAGACTTACTGTACATGTCGATAGTAAACAATTATTCAAATTTCACTCTGTGTCGGTCCCACAATTACTAGCTATATTCAGTACCGATGACAAGGAAACAATATAGGCTATCCTCTTAACGCTCCCCACTAGTGATACAGTATGTAATTCAACGACTACCACGTACCAGTTCTGTCCCTGCACAACACGTACACAGCTATTGATCAGCCTAGCCTCAACCCGTAATTTTTCTAAATAAACCGCTCATTACCTAACGATAAAAATAATTGCACGCGCCAAGGCGGATAAGTGAGGAATGCGTTATGGATTTTTGTTAAACATGGTCTAACCGATGATACTGTTCTCTATGTCACACATATTTTTGCTGATTCTTACAGTTTTAACTAGCCACATCTTTAACTAGGCATTTAGACAATTGTGCGCATCACACCATATTTTGGTGTGACAAGTGATTCAGCTTAATTTGGTGTGAAGTACACACCTTTTGGTTTACAGTGCAAATATTCACACTCTACTTTGCTATGTTGTAGCCGGAAAAAAAGGGGCTAACAAAATTTATTTCAAATCTAGGATTGTACAGATCGTACTCACCTTTGTCTTATTCACCAGAAAATTATTATTTTTGCACAGTACAGTTTGTTCACACTAGCTCTGTTGCTATTCAAAATCAGTGTTGTATTGATTAAAATCTGCATTAGATATGGCTACATACAAAACATGCTTAAAATAACTTGGATAAATTGTGCAAGTCCTTTATTTTTTAAACATGATTAGTAATATATTAGTGAAACTCATATTGTCTGTATTGCAATGTCATGTATTTACAATGAAAAGTAACTAACCAGTACTGCCACACAGTGATACTTATAGTGTAATAATTTATAAATGTTATGAGGTAGCACTAGGAACTTTATTATCCTCTACTACTTGATTTAGTCACATCAGTTTCCCTCTCTTGCTCCCTTTCTTTCTGAGTCATTCCAGCTCTTCTTAACCTTTTCTCTTTCAGCTCTTTCTTTTTTATTCATGGATTTCCTTCTTCCTTTGTCCATCTCTTGTGCTTTTCAGGCTCTCTGTCCTTCTATTAATGATTTGTGGACTAATGATTCATAAAATTATTGCCTTGACTGTTGTTCCTCACTGATTTCACCTGCTTTTTTAGCTCTTCATTGTTTCTAATCATCAACATGGCTGTGATGACACTTTACCCATTTAGTTTATGGTTACACTTTACCAACCAGGCTCAGCTCATGAATTATTCATGAATAAACATGGTTGTCATTGTCGATCGTCGCCTTAGTTGTTTTATTTGCACAAGAACATTATTGACAGTACAGATATTGATGAATAAAAAGATACTTCTAATTAGCTCTGAGGAATAATAGCTAGCTAGTCAAATAAAACACCCTCTAGTCTGAAAGAAGTGAAAAAAAAACTGAATGAACAAAATTGTAATTAAAAATATGAGCAGATCAATATAAAAATACAAAATATTATGATAGTTTACTTTTGAAATTATATTAAGAAAAATGATGGATGAAAGAGTGATTAATAGTTTTTGTACAAAATTTTCTGAAGTATCTTGCTATTTAGAATATAGTTATTTTTCCTGTAATACATATAGCTACATTAGTGTAGTTATTCATATACTCTTAACTATAACATTTATTCAAGCTAAATGAACGACAGATAATTTTTTTAATGTGAAAAGGAGCTATGTGAGTAACCTGTACAATATAATCTCAATAAAAGTAGATATTTCTACATTCCTTAAGATTTAGATATGGACAGATACATACGGTCGGAGTCAATAGATTTTGATACATCCTGTTGTAAAGATGGGTTTTCATTTCTAACATTTGATCAACTCTGATTACATTTGTTTTCTGCATCATTTTAAACCAAACCCGATATTTTCTTGGGTACATTGGTTATCTTCTTTTCTTTCACATTAGGCTAAACTTCAGGCTAATAGTTTTATGATTAGATATATTTTTTTTTGGTTCTTAATCAGTTACTTACCACAGCCAGTTCATTAGAAAAGCCCGGAGAATTTTTCGTGTAGACATATGACAAATGTGATTTGTTTTCTTTAGTAATTTTGCAATATCCTTTCCTGTATCAAAATAAGCATTTCAAAAAACAACAACATAATTATCTTCTCAATGAGCTAAAATTAAACAACTGTACTCGTATAATAGTTATTCAAGCACATAACAATATCTTTTGGTAATAACAAAATTGACAATACAAAATTAGATATGAAGGTATATTGGAACAATTAATCATACAATTATTGTTGTAATAACATATTTTGCTATTATAATTCAAGATAATTAGATCTTATGTAATTGTACTTTTTGATACAATTTTACTCCTGAAAATATATTAAGTTTAGTGTAACCTGACAATTTGGCAAAAGCAAGCCTGGTAGCTATTACACTGCAACTGAAGTTACGTTAAACTCTTGTGGCTAAATATTGAAAAAGACAGTTTACCATTTAAACACTATAATGCAGTTCATAGCTAGTAACAAAAAGTAAATTAATGTGAAGCGCAATTAGTAATAATATTGCTATTATTATTAATAATTATATTGATATTATATCATAAACATTATTATTATTATTATTATTATGATTATGTTATTATTATTATTAATATTATTATTATTATCATTATTATTATTATTATTATTATTATTATTATTATTATTATTATTATTACTATCATTATAGCTATTATTACTATTATTGTTATTATAATTGTCATTATGGTTATTTAGTGGTGTAAATAGAATGCACTATTGTAGTGATTTTAATATATTCAAAAATTCCTAACAGGTATTGTTATATCCGCACTGCAATTTTTTTCACTTTAATATCTTAGTTCTTCAAAGAAAACATTCAGTAATAACAGCATTAATATCAGTAGCTCATGATCAAATATTTTTAATCATGACTAAATGAGCTAGTAAATTTATGTCAAAGGCTGGCATGTATTATGTGAGGAAATAAGAGATGAAAATATATAATAAACTTACTTTGACACATTCAATATCACTAGTGCTGAAATCACTGCTGAGGCCATGATCAAACATATTATTACCAAAAGTACAATGCCAACTATGAGACTGACATTTGTTGTTTCTGATTGCTTTGGATCTAATAAAATATTTATCCCATATTTACATAATCGTAAAATTGTTAAATAATTAAATAATTCAGCATTTCTTAAATTCCAAAACCACATTGTGTTAGTAAGAGACCAAGGCAATTAATGCTAGTATTTACATCAGTTGTTATATGAAGATATTCTGGGTCACAACAAAAAATTCATGACCATATTATATTACTTTCAGAGCTAATTTTTCTTGAACTGAACTAGAATCATAAAAAGTTTATTATAATATTTACAAATTATTGGCTACGAACACTTATATTGAATATAAAAAAATCATTAATAAAGTTAGATTTTCTAAAGAGCTTAATAGTCAAGTAACTCACAAAAGTATTGGGGTTCATTCAACAAATCTAACTTCATATTTTTGTTCATTATAAGTCTTCGTGTAGCCAAAAATAATGCAGTATTGCATCCACCTTTAATAGCATCATCATTATTAATCATTTTCAGTTAGGAAATTATTAAACATAGATGATAGTTATTCACTGCAAACAGCCTAATTACCACCAAATGCTTATTGGAATATTTTATACCAAGATTCCATTCCTAAATAATCAAATTTTAAATAAATTTAAATAATACAATTACATGCTACTTTTCTGCACTTACCAGCAAGAGTTATAAGTGTTGATTCTGTACTATTTGGTGTTTGCACTAAAAATCAAAAGCAACAATAGAAAATTAAATTTAAAAAAACTTTCAATATTGTATGGTTAATAAAATTCCTTTTAACTTGAAAACATGTCATTGATAAAATTTAAGTCAATGCAAATTTTGCCCAGATACCTCAAGTCGTCATCTAATTTTTAATCAAAACTTAATCAATGACATATTCTTATGTTTGGATGTAGTGTATATCAATAACATCTTCATGCCAAGCTTGTGTAATTAAAATAGGATTATGAAAAGGTTTACAGAATATTGTTCAGAAATAACTTTATTGAATGGGAAAACTGGCTTAATTAAACTCTAAAATAAAGTCAGAGACATCAAAACCTAACTTATTGATTCTGCCAAATGGTGAAATTTCAGAAAATATTATAAAAAAAGTCATATGTAAACACTTTCTGTATAAATTATAGATTTACTAGAAAGATTAAATTGATTAGCATACCAAACTGGTCATGCAATAGCTAACTAGCATACAGATTATTCCACTACTTTAGATAATAGTATTGATTAGGTACAATGGATTAATGTCTCCAAGACATGAGAAAAATGAATCTTAAAATAATTTGAGTTTATTTTTAATTGCTATTAACTTATCCTGCTTTTTTCAAATAATATAAATAATATTAGTGAACTTGAGAATTCAAATAAATTAACTTATTTCAAAATTGTGTACTACCTAATTTATTTACATGGTTTTGTTCACGAGAAGCTAAACAATGCCATGACATTAGTGCTACATAATCTACTATAATAAATATATGTAAGCAGCTACCTGACAATGGTAGTGATGTAGTTGGCAAGTCTTCTGTAGGAGAGTTTGATCTAGTTGTTAGGGTTGGTGAAGTAGTTGACACAGGAAATTCTGGTTCTGATTGTAGCTGCACCATATTATTACCAAAGGAACATATCAGGGAGAAGTTGGTGGTCATAGTAACGAACACAAATGAAGTTGTTTCAAAGGGACTCCGAGAACTAAGAATAGCTAGAAGAGACACCATAGTTGTATCTGTTGAAAGAACTTTTCGTGCAATACCAATTTCATCCATTGCAGTAAAGCCTACAGCTCTGATCGTAGTTCCCACATTTTGTGATGAACTATTCGTACCACATACAAAAATATGTAAGGTACTATTCTGCTGCAGTATAGGAAAGCTTAGCACGTAATCCAGAGCCACTTGAGCTGTAGATTTAATTGAATCTGTGTATTCATTATAAGTCGGATTTTCATTGGTACTAGCAAAATCAATTTCATCATTGTTATTGCAAGATAATATCAAATTTAGTTCATCACTTTCAAAAGCAGAAATAATCATAATTGATTTAAGTTCAGTCTTGTTGAGCACATTTCTGGCATATATTAAGGTTGTTGTATAGTTGTAATTACTTCGAATACTTACTACTGCATCTCCAACATCATTTATTCCGTATCCACCGGACGATGTAGAATTGATTCCCCATTGTATAACTGTACCATGAGCAGTACAGCAAAAATAATGATCCACTAAATTTGGAGACTTTAGCCGTTCAACTTTTCTCAAGCTCTGTAAATTTACTGCTTTAGATATAGATTCATTTGCCATTTCCAATAAAGCCACCATTATTAAAATGCAATCAATTAATCCAGGTGTACTTGGATTCTAAAATAACACACAAATTATTGCATAGTTAAGTCAGAATTAGATTACATTCAAATTCCCCTGCCACTGCATCACAGTAAAATGATAGCATTGTTTCCATAGAATGTAAAGTGAATGTGTGTGTCCAAAAAAATTGACAAATTTTGAATATGGTCGTACATTGTACTATAAAATAATTCCACTCAGCAGTTCGAGAGAAAGAGAGATAAGAGAACAGAGAAGAAGAGGGAAGAGAAAAGATAAAGAAGAATACTTAATTAGATAGTTGAAATTTTTTTATGTTGACTTAGTTCTATGATCTCTGTCACACTGACTAGGCATTCAGCCTAGTGTAAATAGGACCTAGCTGTGTAGCTAGTGAGGGGACCTAATGGGAAGGACTTTACTATCCTGACGTCTTCCCGTACAAGGCTCGCCGTCGGATTGGCGATCTTGTGGCAGTAACTTTCGGGATGTCGGATGATGATCGAGTAGATAACTCGATGTTAGCTAGTTTGAATAATTTGCCGTGTGGGTGGGTCGGTATTTAAAACTTCACTGGTTCGATAGTAATAGATATTCATACTAGGAAAATAACTGAGAAATAATAAGAGAATACAATAATTATAACAACTTGTAACAACGGTTAGCATGGACCGCACCTAGCCTTGAGCGGCCATAGCAAGACTTCACAAAAATAAAGCGCATGTGTAGCTAGTATAGTTAAATATTCTGTCGAATGTTCGTGGAGGTTATGATATGCCTGTACATTCTGTACCAAGAATATTTGCATGTTTACATGTGCTTGCTGTTTGTGTACGGGTTTATGAAGTATCGACCAGAAGTGAGTATGCGCATGTGCAGTGGACATGTACTTAACTCGTTGTTCTTGTGCATTGAATTTCAGTTATCTTGGTAGTATTTTAATTACGCATTAACTTGGGCTAATCGGTCTGGTGAAAGTTGCAGGTTAGCTTAGCTGGCAAATTTAGCCTGGACTCAATCCGTACGACTGGTCACGTCTCGAAAACTGGTGGCGGCGTACCTCTGGTCTCCCTTGCTGCAGTGATAGCAGAGTTTGGTCAATCCCTTTCATCTTCAGATCCAGAGGACGAATCTTGGCGGAAGCGGTGCTTCGAGGACTTTGGTTATTCGTCTTTCGAAGTTCTAAATAAGTCTATGCTATTGGAATAATACTAAACCTTATTTGTGTTGTGTGTTTCTTTGTTTAATATTATTGCCCACTGCACGTGGTTGTACATTTTGTAAGTTTTGTATTTATTTTCTGTTCCTTGTAGGTTTATGAATTCTCCTGTTGTCTTCTACCAAGAGTGGATGACGGGGATAGTGAGGCTGGACAGAAAGTGCAAGAATTGTCTTACTGGAGATGAGTCCAAGTGAGTTTTGTAAAGATAGCATTTCAGAGTTTACTAGAGAGAATACTCCCCAAAGTGTTATGTGTGCTGAGTTAAATCCTGTTGTGAAAGGATAATGTTGAGATTTCCAGTGAGCTGGATTGAATTAGTGCTGTTGATGTTGATGTTAGAAAATCTATGTATGGGAGGGGATGTGTGTGTGAGTCCTCCTCTGAGAGAAGTGGTGAGAGAGACTTGGTGATTTCTCCAGGATTACCTGTGAGAGCTGGTGGTGATAAGCCCAGTACAAGGGAACTGTTGTTGTTCAAGGGCTTGATTTCAAAGATAAACTCTGGGTCTGAGTCACGAGTAGACACCATCAACAATTAGGGTAAGATGGTGGAGAGTAGTCCTTCTTACAATGAGGGGTCAGATATTGGCCAGTACATATTGTTCCTTAGGCAGAGTTGGAAAAGATTGAGGCGACTTTAGAGATTACTGGATTAACTGAAGGGAATGTGAATGTTACGTTGGATAATTTGTCTCTGGAGGCTTTGGGTAAGGAGAGAGTTCTGAATGTTGCTGTTGCAAATCCTGAAATGCAGCAGGAAAATATTTTGTTAGCGGTCACTTCCCTCTTAGTGACGAGGCAAAGAGGAGGCTTGCTTTAGCTGCACTCAGTTCGTCCGGGATGAGGAGTAGAGGTTATAACTCCCTAAGTTGTTGTTGAAGGAGATAACTCTGTAAAATGATCCATGCAGAGTAAAGAAGATAATAATTTGGAGTTAGCCAGGAGGGATGTTGATTGGTTCCACCTGTTGCCTCGGATGATATTGTGGTCAGGGAGGACTTACCAGCCAGCAGTGCACACTATCATAGTCAGTGCTAGTTGAATTGGCTCGACTGCAAGCGCGGTAAATGAGTAATGAATTTAGTACTAAACCTGAAGCAATTTAGTCATGTGAATCTAAGGCAAATATGCGCGCAAATGTCAATGTTGCACATAAAACGAAGGTGCGCGTTAATTCTGTATCTGTCGTAAGAAGTTTAGTGTAGTTTGTGGGAGTTTTTTCGGGGGCTGTTCAGCTCAATTCGTCGGTTTTCAAACTATATTTATGTTTTACATGCAGTAATGTGCAGCAAATGGAAAAAGCAAACTGGTGAGACATTCTTCAAAAGAGAAGCAGTTGATTCTACCTACTTTGTCCCAAGCAATATTTTGAAATTCACAAGATTCAGCAGTACAGCACTGTTAACTTGTAGCTAAATATAAATAACAAATAGCTTAACTGTGGCTGTATTGCAAGTTACTAGCTAAATGATGGCTATATAACTCTGAAATAATATTGGCTATTGGCATTTGTTATTGAACAGGTAGACAAACTTATCAACATCCTAATCAGATGGTCCTGTACCCTTCTGCGACAACAGGACACCACACCTATACTGTTTCCACACTTGCAACTTAAGCTACCACGATACAAAACTAGAAACTCCGCCACCAGAGAAGAAGCCGCTCATTGTTCACAAAAATGCTTAATGAAGACCTTCCGCGCAATCAAATGAACAGTGCCATGTGACTAAAAGTGGGCATGTTTTGAGCGGGAAACTTGTGGGTTTTTTTAATTCCCATAGACTTTTGTGTTGAGTTGGAATAGCACTTTCTCTCCGGTTTTGGAGTATACTGAGGAAATATTTTTAAGCGCTTCGGCGTAATGATGCAAACATCGGATGCATAGCTGTTGCCATTCTAAATTTATTTAAGTTTTTTTCTGGCCAATTCAACTTGGACGGACTATTGTTGGCGTTACTGATGTTGCAGGTGCTGAGGTTGTGGAGTGTGCTGGAGAGATTGCTGTATTGGATGGCTTAGGTTGTCCTAGCTTGGTGGATGTTTCCGATTAGGAGAAGTTGAAGGTAAAAATTTTGGAGGGATCTTTCTTTAAAACATTGTATTGAGTTAGGGAAGAGAGAAAGCATGGGTTATTATTTAGTGGAGGGCTGTTGTTTCAGAGTAGAGTGGATGACACTGGTATTTTGTGTCCTAGATTAATGTTGCCAGAGGGTAGAACAAAGTTTGTATTGCAACTTGCTCACAATAAGATGGGTCATGTTGGGATTAAGACAATGGGCTTTACTGAACGCTAAGTTCACTTGGCATGGGATGGTGAAAGACTACAAGAGTTTGTTCATTCTTGTAATGAGTGTCTGATAATTAAAGCTGGGATATATATGACCACCCTTATAAATATTGGTATTCAGGGGACTTCAATGTATATACATTGGCTTCAGAAAGAAACCAGTATATCAATGTGGGTCCTGCCTCCCAGATGGAGGAAAAGAAGATGAAGAAGAAAAAGAAGAGAAAAAGAGTAAAGAGTAGAGAAGAAGAACAGAGAAATAGTTAGCTAGAGATTATATGTACTGTCTAGTTGTGTTTTACATAGATGCGTGTGCGAGCTGTAATAGTTAGTTCGTATGTGTGTTTGTTTGTATTTAATTTGGGTATGCATCGATGAACGCTATATAAACTGCCTGATGCATGCCCGGGTTGCCTTCTTACTCGTGTTCAATTCTTGGCTTAAACCCTAAGGGGTCCGTTGGTGAGGAGCCTAGCTAACTCTTCACATCCTGTTAAGGTCTTCGAGGTACGAGGAAAGACTGGAGGCAAGCGTAACTTTGGTTTAGTCCAAGTAATTAGTAGCTCGATTGGCTATTCTAGCCCTCTCACCAGCAGATAAAATTCAATATTTTTATTTTTTCTATATGAATAATGTTTAAAAATAAATATATAATCAGGAGTTCAAAAAATTACCTAGCAACCATATATCCCATGAAAGTACATGTATTGTTCAACATTTCCTCCCTTGGTCAAATTTGGTTGCTTAGCAACAAACCACAAAGTGGTTATTTGGACCACAATATAACTATATCATAACAAAGTGATCTGTATGCGTTCCAGTGCAATACTAACAATTGTTTGTGCATGATTAGATATTTTTTACTGTTGTAATGGACTGTTATCTCAGCCAGCAATGCTGTTGCTCACTGATGAGACCAGGGGAGGCGTGACTGATAGCTGGGCAGAAGAACATCAAGAATAAAAGAATATTTTGCTAACAATTCCAGTCCTCTGCACACACTCACTCTTCCTTCTAGCCATATTCTTACTCATACTCTTCATTTTTCATCCATTCATTACTTTGTCAACCTTTCTTCATGCTTTCAACATAATCATTATACCATAATCTCAATATTCAAACCTTGCAGAAGTAGAGACATCATCCTTTGAATGAATAGGAAGTCCAAAGTAATTCAGAGGTAGCTCAGTCAAATCATTACTCATTGTTGGGAGTTTGTAAAAAAAAAGTTTATGGCTGTGACCAAATTAGCGCCTTATTCCTGGGAAAGCTATTAGGCTTAATAAAACTTACTCCATGTTCCTGGGAAAATTATTTCTTTTCTTTTTTTCCAATATACTGCGTAAATAGCTGTTTTTCTTACCTGGAATATCAAGTTCCATATCCCCTTTGACATAGCTGCTGGTATGTTCACTACCTACAGTGCTCTAGTAGCTCTCCAGTTGAAAACTAGTAGTTTCCTCAACCGGCAACGAAATGACAGCTTTAGCGGGAAAGTCCAATGCTCTATCCTCGACAGTAGTACCTCTGCGGTAGCTATACAGCTCCTGTGCCCCTTACCTCTTAAGTTCGCAGTCGAAAACGTCATCGCAGACAAGATCCAACGCCTAACGTCAAGTTTATTTTTAGCCCAACTACCTTAGTTACGTAGTAGCTATTTCTATTCTAAAAATACATGCAATAGAACAACACATTTAGCGGTGATCTGGACGTTGCAGCTAAGAAGCTTCAGCATTCATCATTTAGGGGGGAAAATTTCCCGCATTACGTCATCCTTGAGCGCCTATAGGAGCTTGTGCCCGTGAATGGGCTAGCTGCATTCCAGGCATTGTAGTTGCATGCTGAGTTAGTAAAGTCTCAACAATGCCTGGTGCTAAATATCTACTATTTGAAATAGACCACCGACTTGACCCCACCGATGGCTAAATAAACTGACTAAAGCTACCTTTGACTGGGTTGTAAATTCCAGCCGTTTGACTCGCCTTCAGAATTAGTCCAAGTGTATACAATTTACGAATAAATATTATTAATAGTAAATTACAAGAACAACATCAAAGGCAGTCGGTGAGCACAAAAAGAACTAGTAGAGGTAGTAACCTTCCAAAATGAGAGTTGATACCAAAAGAATAATAGAGAGAGAAAAGTCCAAATCATCATAAAGTTTAGAGAGAGAACCAACAACTGAACAAGGAAGAGAAAGCAATCAGTATAAGAAAGTAATTCTAACAGCAATTAGTGTGAGAGACAGAAATACGAATACTAGTGAGTGAATGAAAGCGTGAACTAGTTCAAATGTAAATTAGTATTTATGATCATAAGTTAGTTTTCATGCAGTGGCTTCAACACACTCCCCCTCGAAGGGCGACTTGGCCTTCCTAGATTCTTGTGAAGAACTTGTGCGAAGAATAAGTGCCAACTTTGAAATCAGTCGTTTATAGAGAGCAGTGCTGGTTTTCACTTGTACGACTCGTACTTTACCATCCTTTCCAGGAAATATGGCTGTTAGTGATTAGTGAAAGCTGATTCTTCTTTGATAATGACTATGTCATCAATCTGGATATCTTGTTGTGGGGTCTTCCACTTCTGCATGCGCTGCAGTTGCTGCAAATATTCACTAGACCATCTCTTCCAAAAGTGTTGAATGAGATTTTGGCAGAGCGTCCATCGACGAAGCAGAGAAGTCGTCTTTACTGTGTCTTGTTCAGGAATGCTCTTAACGATATTCCAATAAGAAAATGTCCCGGGGTTAGAACTTCTATGCCATCATCGGAGTGAGAGTCAGTCGGCAACAGAGGTCGACTGTTCATGCAGCTTTCAACTTGACAAAGCACTGTGCTGAATTCTTCATAATCAAGTTTCTGAGCACCAATTACCCGTTTGAGATGATACTTGGCTGACTTGACCGCTGCTTCCCACAAACCACCAAAGTGAGGAGCACGTTCAGGGCTGAATGTCCACTTTATTCTTTGAGACAACATGGAAGCACTGATTTGGTTCTGAGTGGCATCCTTTTGCAGGAATTGATAGAGATCAGACAAATGGTTGCATGCTCCCTTAAAATTTGATCCATTGTCTGTGTAAATTTCAGATGGCAATCCTCGTCTTGAGACGAAGCGCTTGAGGCATGCCAGAAAGGCTTCAGTAGTGAGGTCTGACACTACTTCAAGATGAACTGCTCTGGTGCAGAAACAAACAAAAACACAGAGGTAAGTCTTCACGAAGACTGGTCGTCGGGTGTGCCCTTTCTTCATGAGAAACATACCAGCAAAATCGATTCCAGTCTTGTCAAAGGCTGGACTTGGGATTACTCGAGCTCTAGGCAACTGTCCCATTTGTTGTGTCTCCAGTTTGGCTGCCACTTTCCTGCAAACCACACAACTCCTGCACACTTTCCTGGTGAGTGGACGTGCTCCCAAAACATGTGCTCTGCTACCTGCATGAGATAAGAGTAATGAAGGACCACAATGACACAAGGATACATGGAGAGAACGAAACATCAGCTGAGTAAGGACATATTTGCTGGCTAGAATAGGTGGATGCTTTTGTGATAGAGCCAATTGAGAGTTGGAAAGACGACCACCAACAACCAGCAACCCAGCTTCTCCAAGAAATGGATTAAGAGCGAGTAATCTACTTGAATTTTTGAGAGGTTTACCACGTGATAATTGCTGACGTTCTTCAGAAAAATGTCGATCCTGAGAGCGTGCTAATAAATGTTGTTCGGACAAAAGAAGTTCCACAGCTGATAATGTAGGAGAGAGTTGAGTGTTCTTGTCAGCTCGCTTAAGCTTGAGATTAGAAATGAATCTAAGAATCCAAGCATTCACCTTTAACAGCTTATCATAAGTTTCATATTTCTCTTCAATCCACTTGGTGGAAGTGTAACTGACAATGTTGCACACAACTGGCTTTGCTTCAGGAATACTGGCTGGAAGTGAGATTGGTTGTGGAGGCCACTGAATGGAGTTCGTACTTAGCCAAAGCGGACCATTCCACCACAGATCATGGTTCATAAGGTCTTGTGGGAATAAACCTCGTGATGCGCAATCAGCAGGATTGCTTTCTGTCGGAACATAATTCCAAGATGTGGGAGGTAAACTGTCCAGAATGCTCGATACTCTGTTAGCCACAAAGGTTTTAAACCTTCGTGGGTTTCCATCCAACCAATACAACACAATGGTGTTATCACACCAAGCATAAGTGTCACATAATGGAATGTCAAGTGCTAGCCTGGTTGTGGTTAAGAGTTTGGCTAGCAGAGAAGCTCCACATAATTCCAGTTTAGGAATAGACAACTTCTTCAATGGGGCGACCTTGGTCTTAGCAGTTACCAAGGATACTGTGGGAGGGTTGTCGCTGTAGGTTGCTCTGACATAGATGACTGCTGCATATGCATTTTCAGAAGCATCTGAGAAGCCATGGAGCTGGATAGTGTCTGGAGTTGAACTATATCGAAAGTAACAGCGTGGAAGTAACTTTCCTTTAAGCAGTGTGAGTTGTTGTCTCCATTGTCGATGCTGTCTTGATAGTTCAGCCGGAATTTCCTCGTCCCATGAGAGTTTGAGTTCCCAGAGTCGTTGGAACATAATTTTCATGACAATTAGAGATGGAGCTAGCCAACCAAGGACAACAAATGTTCTGGCAATGTCGGAAATCACTCCTCGCTTGGTCGGTGTTATTGCCTTGGGTTCACCTACAGACACACTCATAGTATCTGATATAGAATCCCACACCATACCTAATGCCTTGGGGTGTTCGGACGAATGGTCATCAGTCAGTGACTTTGTTGGAATTTTTTCATGGAGAGTTGTATCTATGTTCTGCAATACTTGTGTAGAACTGCTTCGCCACTTGCGCAGATCGAAGCCTCCTTTCAATAAGAGTTGCCTTAGCTGTTGTTGGAGTTGAAGGGCCTCTTCAGGTGTGTTGGCTCCAGCTAACAAGTCATCAACATAGAAAGAAGAGAGCACATGAGACTTAGCCAGGGGGAAAGCATCACCGAAGTCATGGGCTGTTTGCTGCAGAGCTTGAACTGCTAGATAGGGAGATGATGCTACTCCAAACGTCACTCGAGTCATCCTGTAGTCTTGGATTGGTTCATTTTTCTCTGCTCTCCACAGGAAACGATGAAAGTCTCTATCTTTCTCTGCCAACTCTACTGCCCGGTACATCTTGCTTATGTCGGCAGATATGGCAACAGTATAGGTGCGAAAGCGAAGTAGGATCTTATCAATGGCATTGAAGAGAGTAGGTCCAGTGAGTAACATGTCATTGAGTGATACATTGGATGTGGTTTTTGCACTTGCATCAAAAACCACTCTCAACTTGGTTGAGGTGCTGCTGGCCTTAGTCACACTGTGCATAGGAAGGTAATAGTGTTCACTGACCGAACTGTTCATGGCTGTCTTCGGAACTAACTCCGCATGACCCAGTTCAAGATACTCTTGAACCACTTGTTGAAATGCAGCCCACTTCCCTTTTCTGAAGATTGATCTCTCATTTGTTTCAAATCGTTGAAGAGCCTGCTTCCTTGAGTCTCCGAGAGAGAAAATTCTTGCCTTGCGAGGGAGTGATACCTGGTATCTGCCTTCAGACAAGTACACATGATTGTCATTGAAATGTTGCACGACTACCCTTTCTTCAGACGTAAGACTGGTAGTCAGACTTGAGGCTTCCTCAGTCTCCCAGAACTTGAGAAGTAGTGAATCCATGGTTTCACTGGCGGAGAGGTTGCAGACAGGAACTGGTAGAGCTGGAGGGGAAGAGTGATCAGGTGTGTATCTTCCAATAATTGCCCAACCAAAGATGGTATTTCTAGCAGTTGGCTCATCAGGGTTTCCTTTCTTTGTTTCTGGTTTCACTGTGTCTTGCCAAGCATCACAACCAATGAGGAGGTCCACTCTGCCTGGTTTGTCAAATGTTGGGTCGGCAAGATGGAGTGCTTTGATATAGGAGAGCTTCCGAACCCCAGTGGCATCTTGGAGTGGTAGGTTGCATGTCACCTTGTTGACCACCACAGCTCTGAGAGGGATTTTGGGGCTACAGACATGAGTGGGAGAAAGAGTTACATTCACAAGACAATTACTGTAACCTAAATTAACTCCCTGAACACCAGATAGGGACAATTGTTGAGGAATCTTTTGCAAATTAAGACATTGCACCGTCCTGCTGGATATCAATGACACCGATGATCCAGAGTCTAATAAAGCCCTGGCAATAAGCTTCTTGCCCGAGGGTGCTTCTAGCATGACTTGAGTAGTCATCATCAAATTGGGCTTGAGGATAGGAGATGGCTCCGAAGCAATGGTGTTGAATGATCTACCTTCTGTTTGTGATGGGAGCGGCGCTTGTGACGGAAGCAATGGTTGAGATGGAAGCGAAGGTTGAGGTGGAAGTGTCGGTTGTGATGGGAGTGGTTGAGGTGGTTGAATGGTTTGAGGAGGACTCTCAGACTGATTGACAGCTGGAGTTGACTCTCGATGAAGAGAGGTGTGATGAAGTCTAGAGCATTTCTTGCAGCGAGTGCTACTCAGGCATTCCTTAGTCTTATGACCGTAGCCGAGACAGTTGAAACAGCTCACATGAGTTGCTCGATCTTCTATAGACATACCATTGAACGTTGGGCACATTATAAGCTATGTTTCTCTCCACTGCAGAGAACACAGTTGTGCCGAGAGGATGAGACTTGAACTGGTGCAGGTTGGCTGTGGTGTACAGCAGCTTTACTTTTCTTTTGTTGGTTTAGCTTTACTTCCTGTTTATGAGCTGGAGTGTCCATGTCTACACAGTTGTGCCGAGAGGATGAGACTTGAACTGGTGCAGGTTGGCTGTGGTGTACAGCAGCTTTACTTTTCTTTTGTTGGTTTAGCTTTACTTCCTGTTTATGAGCTGGAGTGTCCATGTCTGGTAGAGTCTCAGACCTTTCTTCTAAGAACTCAAGCAGTTTCGTGATAGGTAAGACATCCTTTGTGTATTTGATATGTTGTTCCCAGGCTGTTTGAGTGATCTTGGGCAATTTGTACGCATACAATGAAGTGAGAAATGAACAAATGTCATACTGACCCATGTTCTGGAGTCCTTGAAGGCTGTTGCGTGTTCTGTCAGTAAGAGCTCGAAAGTCACTTTTGCTCTCCTTGGTGAGCGGAGTCCAATCCACTAATGACACAGCATAATTTTTGTGTATTAGACGGCGTTTGTCATACCTTTGTTTCAGCAAAGCGATCATGTCTTCATAATGATTTTCGGACTCAATGGCGCTGAAAAGAAGAGGTGAGACTTGAGGATCTTTAATGGCACTTCTCAAATATGTAAGTTTGTGAGCTTGACTCAAATCATTGTTATCATGGATGGCAGCCTGAAACTGGTTCCAGAATGCTGCCCACTTCATGGGGTCTCCACTGAATGTAGGGAGAGCAATCTTAGGAAGCTGTACTTGAGATGCACAGCTTGAAGAGCTACTTCCACTGCTGCTCACATCGAGTGAAGTTGCAGGAGCCTTGTCTGTTGCAGACAGTTGAGTGATAGCTGAAGAAAGTTCCAACAGCAATCTTCGTATCAGGTGATCCCTGGGTATTGATGAGCGATTGAGTTCAGCTTCAATTTTGCTGAACCTTTCCACGACTGTAGCAATGGATGCACCATAAGACTTGTCAGAAAACTCGTTGATTTTCTGTTCAATATCCTGCACTTGACCACGTAGAGAGAGAGTATCATGATAAGTGGAGGCAAGAGTTAACAGTTCATGAGCAAGTAAGTCAGCCTCTTCATAGGCATCCAAATGCTTGGCTAGAGTTTGTTCTTCTTCATCTTGATTGATGGCATTAGAATAATTGTCCACAATGTCCTCGTGTATCTGCAGGTATATATCGTTTGCTGACTTCAGAGAAGAAATGTATCTTTCCAGTTGAGGAATGTTCAATGCATCCAAATCTGCCCGTTGAGTATCTTGCAGTTTTTTGAGAACCCTAGTGATGTTTCCTGCTTGTACTGCTCTTTTTCTCTTTAGATTTTCCATCTTCAAAGATATGTGAACACAGTGAGTTGCTGAGACTTGAGAATTGAGATGAATCTGAGCTGTAGAACTGATGAATTAGTAATCCGGCTCGAAAGACCAATGAAATAGACCACCGACTTGACCCAACCGATGGCTAAATAAACTGACGAAAGCTACCTTTGACTGGGTTGTAAATTCCAGCCATTTGACTCGCCTTCAGAATTAGTCCAAGTGTATACAATTTATGAATAAATATTATTAATAGTAAATTACAAGAACAACATCAAAGGCAGTCGGTTAGCACAAAAAGAACTAGTAGAGGTAGTAACCTTCCAAAATGAGAGTTGATACCAAAAGAATAATAGAGAGAGAAAAGTCCAAATCATAAAGTTTAGAGAGAGAACCAACAACTGAACAAGGAAGAGAAAGCAATCAGTATAAGAAAGTAATTCTAACAGCAATTAGTGTGAGAGACAGAAATACGAATACTAGTGAGTGAATGAAAGCGTGAACTAGTTCAAATGTAAATTAGTATTTATGATCATAAGTTAGTTTTCATGCAGTGGCTTCAACACAATTGTCTTATGGCCATGGAAATCCTAAAGACAAGGATGTTTTAAGTTGAACACTGTGTAAGAAGTGAGTTTTATGTAGCAAATTGAAGCTACACCAGCAACTTCCTCAGTCACTTGCTCACTTACCACCCAACTATATTCAGTAAGGTTGAACAAAAAGAAGCTTACTCAAGAGCAGTCAAGCTCATCTTCATGTATTGCTTCAGGAAGGACTGGTGGCAGCATAACTATACCTTTAGTTGATGTCCCAAGCAGTATGATTACAGCAGAAGAAATATAGAAAATATAGTAATATGTAGTATACTATAATCGATGGTGCTGATAGCCAAGCTTTACTGAGAATGAACAACGTTGGGAACAAGCAATTACAGATGATAGACAGACCAATCTCGTCAGATCCATTCAAATCTGTGGCTGTTGACATGGTTAGGCCTTTGCCCAAGGTTAATGGTCGCATCAGGTTCCTTTTAACTTTCGTTTGTCTTGCTAGCCGGAAACGGGTACTTCCTATGAGGTGACTGATGGGTAGGTTAACATTTTACCAGAACTGGTTTTCCTTTGAATATCTTATTGCATAGGGGCAGTGTTATTCTTGGGGAAAGTGACTAAGAGACTGTTTAAAATTTTGGGCATTGATTCCGATTCCATTCACACATCTTCATACAGACCTCAAAGTAATGGCATGGAAGAGCGTCTGCATGGCATTCAAAATCAGTGCGCTATGGCTGTGGATAACGGGGTGGACTGGTTTGTTTTCTTGCTGATGACCCTGTTTGCCATTCGACTAGTGACTAACCGGCACACTGGGTTATCCCCTCATGAGCTAGTATTTGGGAGGAAGGTGAGAGGTCCACTGGGTAAAGTATTATGCAGGTTGGGTGGAGGATTGTTATAAGTCTATGAATGTGTTTGCTTGGATGGAAAGGTTGAATGAGCATTTGAAACTTCTGAATGAAGCAGCGGTGGCAAATCGTTGATAAACCAGTAAGAAGAGAGCTGTGTACTATAACAGGAATAAATTGTTGAGACAGTTGGATGTGGGCTGTAAGGTTCTATTACAGCTCCCAGGGTTACATTATGTGTTCGAAGCGTCTTGGGAAGGCTGTACATTGTGACTGAGAAGTTATCAGGTGTCTGCAGAGAAGCGGGAAAGTCTAATAGAGTAGTCCACATTAATAGTACAAAGATGTTCCAACAGAGGAGTGTCGCTGTGAATTCAGTATGTATAGTGGCTAAGAATAACAAAGAGATGAGTGAAATTTGGAATTTTGGAAGTTGAACAGTGTGATGGGTATAATGAGGAAACTCTACTGAGACGGTTGTCTGGTTTGTCAGATATTTTTGGCTCTGAATCTGGGTTGTGCAGGGTTCGTAGTTGTGTCATTGAAGTCAAAGAAGGCTGTTTAGTTGTTAACCTACCCCACATCAAGAGCCCATGCACATCAGTGACAGTAAGATAAAGAAGTTGTTAGAGGGAGAGTGAGGTGGAATGGACCAGTCCTATTGTGCCTGTAAAAAAGAAGGATGGTGGGATAAGGTTATGCATGGATTTTTAGGGAGTTCAATAGAGTGACTCCATTGAGTAGGTATTGGTTGCCTTGTTTGTCTGGGATTCTTGACAAAGTTGGTAGATGCTCTGTTTTATCAAAGTTGAACTTGACTTCTGGGCTCCACCAAATCAAATTGGATTAGAGTTCTCAAGACCTGACAACTATTGTGTGTCCAGCTGGATGTTACAAGCATGCTAGAATGCCTTTCAGACTGAAGAATGCTCCAGCAGTATTCCAGTCCATCCTTGAAAGTGTGCTGAGGCCAGTAGCAAGTGTATGTGCAAATTATATAAATGATATAATTGTTTTCAGTGAGCCATGGGAGGATTATTTTGGCAGATTTGGAAAGAGTTATCAGGCCCGTAGCAAGCACTTGGAAAGTGGTCAGGTGGGAAGCTAGCCTTATTCATAGATAATAGCTATTGATTTTAATAATACATTATTAGAATTTTGCAAATATATTTGAGCGATGATCTGAGCAAATAAAATCATTCACCAATAGCTTGAGGTCCAATGAATCAGTCCTTTCTTTGTGCACATGTAGAAGCATTAGGTAATTTAGACGTTCTTGAGTCATGGTTGTCCGTAAATAACTTTTAACCCGTCTTAATGCACTAAAAGATCTCTCTGATGATGCATTGGTAGCTGGCATTATCAAAATAAGCTGCATCAACCTCTTTACTTGTGATAGCAGAGACAACTGACCAGGAGAAAGTGAGAGAAGGTAACTTTTGATATCAAATATAGTGAGGTTTAAATTTGGTGTTTGATTTCCAACTTCCTGGAAGTGTACTACCAATGTTACAAGCTGTGTCTTCAATAGGGATTGATCAAAATCGTCCTCATAGAAATCACAAACAACTGTAAGATCGGGTTCAAAATCTTCCTGCTTACATGCTTTTCTCAGTAGAGTTTCTAAGGAACTATAAATTCTGTAGCCTGGTTGATTGAATCTGTCTTCAATACAATTGATAATATGATCAACACCTTCATAGTAATGCTTCCTGTATAACAACTTCGGATCATCAGCAAAATTACCACTAGAATCACCATCATCGTACCTTCTTGGTCGTCTGCGATGCCTTGGTAACTGAGGCTCACAGATATCTAACTCACTGGCTGTATGGTTTACTTTTTCCCAAAATAGATCAAAGGACTGGTCATTGCGGATAGATTTCAGAGTTTCAACTGTCATTTGAGCAACTTGCTGGCCCTCTGCTGCTGATAGTGATGTGTGTTGGAGTGTTCTACTAAGATTATCTGCATGCTTAAGGACCAATTCCCCAAGAACATTGCCAAACAGATAGTCAAACGTTTTCATTTGTGTAGAGACTCCACGGATCCTAGCTTTAGATTCAGTGTCTTTCACCACTTCAACCGCTTCTTCCCAGGTATCTTGTAGTACTTCAAAATTAGTCGGAATGCTAGAGAGTGCTTCTGCTTTCACTGTCCACCGGGTAGGACATAAGACCCTGATACCTGGACAACTGCTACTAGATAAATTATCCTTAATCTTTCGAAAAATTCCTTCTCTCCTTGGTGAATACTTGATGAGCTTAGTGATCTCATGTGTGGTCTCCAGAGCATCTTTCATCAATTTAGATTGTTTAATTGTGTCACATGCAGCAAGGTTAAGGGCATGCCCATAGCAATGAGTATAGATTGCTTTTGGTTGTAGATGAGTTATTCTTTTAGCCACTCCACTTCTTCTCCCACTCATGGCACTGGCCCCATCATAACACTGGCCACGAAGTTTGTCAATACTTACATTCATTAGCCACATAAATAGGTCCTGGATTACAGATGTCAAAGTAGCAGCATCAATTGAATCAACAGTATATAAACCAAGGAACTCTTCATGCACCAGCAAATCATCTGTAACCCAACGCAAGAATAACGTGACCTGTTCTCTGTTTGAGGAATCTGTTGTTTCATCTGCCATAATAGTTAGAAATGGAGAATATTGAAGCTTTAAATTAATTTCACGTAAAATTTGGAGACCCATCAATTTCAATATTTCATTCTGAATGTCTGGGCTGGTATATACATTTTGTTTTCGCTGTAACCACTCTGCAAGGTTTAGATCAGTCTCAGCTTTCATTCTTAGAAGTTGATGCAGATTGCCATCTAATTCGTCTTTCTCTCCTCTTAAAGGTAGACCTTGCCTACCTAGGAACTTAATAGAGGTCATAATCTGAAGCAAAGCCTGTCGATTCATTTCTTTTTGCCTTGCAAATTGTTGGGAGAGCTGCATACCAACATCTTGCATAGTTGAAGGGATAGTAACTACAACATCAACTGCTTCACAGTGACAAGCACTTCTCTCATGTTTTTTAAAGCTAATTGTACCATCCTTCCAGTTGGAAAATCCACGTGTCACCTATGAATGACAATCAAGTCAGTATGTAGGCTAGCTATAAATATACAGTGACTGGACATAGCCGAGTCCTAAAAGCTAGTGGTTTATGACTTACAAAGGCTGGATCAGCACTGTTTGTCCTCATTCTCTTTAGCTTGAATCCCACTCGGCAAGTATGGCAGAATACAACATCCTTGGATTCGATGTAGTGCAGGAATGGCCACTTAGCAAACCAAGATGCCTTAAAACTACACTGGACTACTTTCTTTTTTCCAAAACTACGTTTAGGATACCTAAAAGTTGTAGGCTGGTGAGGTTTTGCAGGAATATCCACAGACTCAGTGTCACTGGAGGCAGAACTTGAAGCCATGATGCATCGAAAATGAGCTAGCTGCTGTTTGCCATGTGGCCACGCCTACATTACTGATGACCTCTGAACTTTGCTGGGAAAGAAGATTGAAAAGTGGTCCGGTGAAAACCGGACCAACCGGACCGCTTCCTACGGCCATGGTTATTAGATGTTTGGGTGAAGCAGCTTTGAAGTTGAAAAGGTCAAGTGCAAGTTTGGGAAAAGTTTATGCTGTAATTGGGACATAAGGCTTGTTGTGGAAGGTTAGTGGTACCTGAGCAAAAGGTTACTGCTATGGCAGAGTGTATGAGAGGCCAGTGACAAAGAAGCTATTGAGATCTTTCCTTGGGTCTAGGTTTATCAAGTATTTTGCCAGGCTTTCTACTGCACTTTCACCAGTCTTGTTTCTTTCCTCTCCTCATCAAATCCAGTTGTGGTGGAGACCTACCCTAAACATTCTCCACACACAGCTAATTCAAATTAGTAACATGAACACTAACAGTATGTATTCATGTCTGTTCGTTCTTGTGAGACAAACAACCCCAAATTAACTTGCTCTTTCCCTCCTGTCTATTCTCATATTTGTTAATTCTGTATCACACCTCTATATCAGGCTTGCTGGCGGGTTTAGTATATAGTGGCTAGCAAACACTGCCAGGATCAGTCAAACATATTGGGACATACAACAAAGTTCTAATACTTAATGGTACCTATATACGACTGTACAATTTGAATCATAATGGTAACCTCCATATATGGTAGCCTTGATGCATTTTGTAGTATTATTATTAGTTTTAATACTTTGCTCTCCCATTGCATACCCAAATCCCAAGTTTACCTAAACTTGGTTTGACTAACACTACGAATATTCTAAAGTAGCCTAAAGTTTTCTCTAAAATACCTAATCACAGAGATACTATACATGTGTGACTATGATTTAATGTTGTTTACTAACCTATCTCCTTGTGTATTATTATTATTGTTATGTTGAAACAATATCACAAAAATTCTATGGCTCCTTCACATTAGAATCTACATTCTTAGATGATTAATTCAAAGCTTACCATAATAAATTTGTTTCAGTTGTGCCAACCTCCTCAGCAATAACACTAACTCATACCATAGTACAGAGACTGACCTTTATATATAATAACATTTTATGTTTAAATAAACAAAAAATGACCAAAGAAATGTTTGACATAAAGCAGTGGTATTGTTAATGTAACTAAAGTGTCTATCATGCAGGGATATGATTCAATATGTCTTCATTGTGTAAAATGAATATGTGTGGCTTACTTGTGACATTATTATGCCGTTTATTGCTAAACAATATATGCTGATGATGAAGTGTTTGCCTGGTTGAAGTATAGAATATACATTCAATAATAAAGTTGTATGTAGCCATGTGTGAATTTCATAATAAGAAAGCTACAACATCTGAAGTAACAAGTTTTTATGTTTGTTGGATTAACTTTGAGTGATTGAGAAAATTTGAAGTAGAAACCAATGTCTAAGGCATTCTATGGGATAAATGCATCCGTTTTTCGGCTTATCTTACTACATATCACTTGAAAAATTACTGGTTTACCTGTAGCAGTATAATTGGACACAGAACCGTGGAAATTCTTCTAAACTGCTCAAGAATATTTTGGCTACACTTAGCTAGCTTTGTTGAAATGAATAAATAGTCTGCAATGGAACAAAATCACCCACTCAGATTAATACCTAATAATCATTGTTTGCAATGGAAATTGTGAAATCAAATAAACGATGACAAGATACGAAATAAACTAAACTAATGTTTACTTTGTAGTCATCAAATTTTTGTTATCCAATATCACTATGACTTCAAATTTTTATTGGCTTAATTAACATTATGATATCTTTTTTTCATGAAATGCAATTGTTATCACTATAGAGTAAATTGTCATGTGTTACACACTACCCCCTACCCCCTCCTCTCCCCCCCCCCCCCCCCCCCCACACACACACACATACAAATACGTTGAGACAACTTCAATTTCCGTCACCCCAGCTTATATACTGCACATCACAGGTTTTATTAAATAAAACTAAATTTTTTGGTACAAGTAACTCACAAAATAGTCTAAGAAATCCTCAAAAATATTGGCTTGATTTCTTCTAGGATAATACTTGGTAAGTCTTGATTTCATGAAGTATTATATTCTATAATGTATATTTAGTACTCGACTACAATATTTGAATAAAAAGAAAGAAAAACACAGCGAATGAACTTAAAATAATATAATACAAAATGGAAATTATTGAATCTTTTAAATATTCTATCCTGTTTATTATAATACTAGAATAATGAATGTAGTTCTCTCACAAAAACAGACCATAACGAACTAACACCCTGGGTGACTTGAATGCAAGAGAGCTGTTTTAAGTCAACCTGACTTTGTTGCTAGTGCTGAACTGCAAGTTTTGGAAATAAACTCCTTCATAAGAGGCTTTCACGAGTACACTGACGTATGGGTACCTTTTATAGGGGAATCACTATTGGTGAAGCCAGAGCCCACAAATGCCAAAGACAATAAAGCAGTAGCAGTTATGAAGGACTCCACAGTTGTAGGTCATGTACCACGCAATCTTGTACCACGCAATTTTGCACCGGGTCTTTTTCACTTCTTAAGAAGAGATGTCAACAAAGCGTTTGCAGTGGTCCAAGGAGAGAGAGTCAACCGTTACTTGGAGTCAAAAAATCCATTACATACATGCAGAACAACTCCTTTCCCAACGGTATGACCGTTGTTGAGAGTCTGACCGCTTCTCGGAGTCCCGTTGTAGGGAGGTTAGACTGTATTATTATAATTGTAGTTAAATTTGATCATCATCATAGTAAATGCAATCAGAGTGATCTTTAATAATATGCTGTGATTAGAAACAGATGTAATTAGAGCTATTGATACCATGAGTGATGGTGTCATAAAGATCCTTGGATCTATAAGTTATTTCATAGTCTACCTCCAAACAATTTGCTCTGGACAGCAATACTTTTCTCTTACTTATATTTTATACAATTTCTATTTTAGTTTTCTGCTCCGATGAATGAACTTTCCAATTAGTTATTAATGGGGGGGGGGGGGGGGGCTGCCCGATTTTGGATTTTGTCTCTCCAGAGAGGTCGGTCGCTAGTCTCGCGTAGCCAGACCCTTTAGTAAAGGGTCTGGCTACGTGAGACTCGCTTCTGGAGTGGTCTTTTATAAGCTCGGTACATTGTAGATGGGATAAAAATTCTTTCTCTTTTTATTTGGCACTAAAGTTGAAGAATCAACAATTTAGGCTAGATATAGTTTGCGCGTGCGTGTGCTCCTGCCTCAAAACGCTCTTTATTGGCGAGCGAGCGTAGCGAGCGAGACACTTACAGGGGTAAAAATGAAAAAATCGGGGATGTTTATTTGTATATGTATGGACTTAAGTAAGGCATTTTTGTACTTTGACCCTCGCGTTTTTGTGTTAGTTCGGTTGTCGACCCCGTCCCAAATTGCACTAAACAGAATCCTCTGGTTTATCGATCAGTAAGGGACTTCCATTTCTATTCGAGTTAGTGGCGGTGGTAAGTCAATGCGCTCTTTGTCATGGTTATAAGCCGTGCGCACAGTATTTACCTGAAAATACATTGTCCACTAGACTACTGCCAAGGTAAGTTTTTTTTTTTTTCTTTTTTTTTTTTTTTGTGTAGGTGCAGGTCCGCTGTGTCAAAGCATTGTGTGTTACAACCATAATTAGCAAAGAATATTCACAAAGAAAACTGTAAATACACGTGTATTGTTTTGTTGTGTTGTTTTTTCCTTCAATTCAAGCAGTTGCAGAGAGTTGTTACTATGCAATGAAATCACTTACCCTGCTATGCTACATTTAAAAAATTGACCTTATTTTCCGTAGCTTCACGTGTTAAGAAGTCAATAAAAAATAGTATAGTCTTTAGGCTCGCTCGCCATTTGTCTCAAGCACACCACTAGTTATTTGGGGCGAGCGAGCGTAGCCAGAGGCGAGACAGTATAGGGTGGATAATGCAAAATCGGGTATATGTTATATGTATATAATGTATGTGGGATGGTACGTATGCCCTTTAAACGCGCGCGGGGAACTCTTTTCTCCTAAAAACACGGCTTTTTAGGCTTGACCCCAGTTTATTCTGAAACTACAGCATTAGGCAAGCCTTACTTTATACTTAAGCTCCAAAGTGTGAGAAAATTCCTGCGAAAATACTTGCTTTTCAAGAAACAAAAAGTTGATTCGACCGGTTACTATGGCATTGAAGACCCTTTTCCAGACTCAATTTCAAAACTTTGCCGTTTTATGGGGGGGGGGATACGGAGTGCCGGTTGTTGGTTGTCAAGAGCCGTTGGTTGTCAAGAGCCGTTGGTAGTCAGAATGCCGTAGTATTAATGCTAAGGAAGCTACTACTTCTCGAGGGAAGCTGAGGTAAGTACGTAATTCAATATTTGTTAGCTAAATATGCAAAATTGACTCTGCGATAAAAAATAAACGTTATAAGTGTTATTATTTGTAATTTTAGCCAACAAATATGGAATTACTACTTACCTCAATTTCCTGAGTATTGATAACTTCTGTAGTATCAAATTGAAGTTACTTTGACCATCTGAATTACCTTGAATTCTTGACAAGCTCTCACCTACAAAAAATTAATCGGTAAGTGATTTTGTATTTGTTTGCTGAAATCAAATGTCATAACTGCTATTATAGTGTTTGCATGAAGTAAGCTAAAAATAGTAACATTTTATGTTACCTAACTATCAGGCTCGCTCGCCATTTGTGCTCAAGCACACCACTAGTTTATATATATGTTTGGACGTATGTATGTCATTTTGTACTTTGACCCTCCATATTTTTGTGTTCGCTCGGCGTTCGACCCCGTCCCAAACTTCACTAAACAGAATCCTCTGGTTTTGCGACCATTACCCGTATCACCTTAGAAATTGAATTGTTTACGGCTTTGAATTGTTTTGCGGGTGCAGTTAAAACTCAAAATCTTATGGGAGCTCCATTTCTATTCGATTTAGTGGCGGTGGTAAGTTAATGCGCTTTTTGTCACAGTTATAAGCCCTACTCAACAGCATTTACTTGACAATTCATTGTCCACTAGACGAACCACGAAGGTAAGTCTTGCGTAGGTATGTTCAGTTGTGTGAAAGTATTGTGCGTTACAACTACTATTAAGAATATCACAGAGAAAATTTTAAATAATGTGACTTGATTTTGTGGCTTCTTTTTCAATTCAAACAGTTGAGGGGAGTGGTTACTATGTCATTGAATCCCCTTTACCGTATATGCGTAATTTAACAACTCAACTTTATTTTAGTAGTTTGAATAACAATAGTGTAGTTTAAGGCTCGCTCGCCATTTGTGCTCAAGCACACCACTAGTGTTATAGTTATAAACCAAAATTGAGGTTTGTATGCGATTTATAAACTCCGAGACACGAGGGCGCAGCCCGAGTGGCGAGGATTTATAAATCGAAATACAAACCTAATGATTTTGGTTTATAACTATTTTATTGCCAGAACATAAACAACGAGCAAAGTATAGCGTTAGCTATCTTAGTAATTGTATTAAAGTACCCAAACTCTTCATTATTCCATTTTGCTTTGATCTGCCTTCTACCATAATTATGGTTGCTAAGAACTATATCAGACTTTTCCCCGCTAATACATTTTCTTACGAGCATACCGGACTTTATTAGGTACTGAACAGAGCCTGATAACTGTTGCCACATAGAAAATGCATTAAACTAAACAGGATGTGGCTTAGGGCAATATTTTTCCATATCACCTGTGTTCATAGTTATTACGTTGGGTTATTACGTCCCCCTAGGTTATAGAATTGTTACCAAGGTATTCACGCATGAGCAGTACCTAATAAATTTATTATCCATTGGATACCCGAGAATATCACTCGTCTGATTGGCGGTATTTAGGCTCATGCCTGCTGCACTCGCGTAAATACTAAGCCAACAGACTCGTGATATTCTCCTGTATCAAATGAATAATATATATGTATCAGATTTATAGTTCTTAACGACAAGCGCGGTCGCTCGGGTAACGGGCTATAACATGCATTACGCAACCTTCCGATTGACCGAACGATGACGTCACGTTGGCATGTGTGTGTATGTGTACGTATGTGTGTGCGTGTGGTGAAGCTTGATTTACATCCGGGTCTGGATGGGGATATACAGCCCCTGCTTACGGCTTTTGGTAAAATGTGTGCTGGTTTTACATTCAACTTTCTCGAAACGGTGGCAATATAATAATATTATGAGTAGTTCAATTATGTTAAGTACTTTAGCTGCATTTAGGCAGAAATAGAAACTGTTTAGCTACCATTTTGCACTCTACGGTTACCGATAAATGAGTCTCCATGCCTAAATAGCTTCCTACATTTATGTAGCTAACACATACCACATTTCTCTGTCCAGCTTGATGTATACCTGATGTAACTTAGTATTCTGCAAATCTGGTAGGACACAGCTAACATCAAACTTACTAAACATTCGATTCCTCTCTCGAATGAACATTAGTGAAGAGACAGTGTCAACAAATTTCTTGCGTAGGAGACGTTATTCAGCAGTAGTAGCTACGTTCTAGAAAATTTATTTAATAGCTAGCTGGGTCTCTCTACTGGGTACATACCACTTAAATGCTGCAACAAAACCGCTTTATTTAGGTCATAACTATGATTTAACCCCATACACTGAAATTTGCACATAGTATAATCTATAATTTTCCTTACGTCCGTAATGTTTTGCAGAGTCAGCATCCACTCCCCACGAAACAGTATGGAGAGGATGAATAATATGCTGGCATTTTTATAACTCCCTACTAATTAAATTACATTCTTCTTGCAAGTCCAAGACTTCTTCCGGCGGGCGTGACAGGGTCTGGAGTAACGGAAATTCATTCCTGACACAAAAACAACCCTAGAAATTCACTCCGTTTATCCATTTTATACAGCCTGGCCAAATACACTACTATCAAGCCTATTACTCTCATGTGGCACACACCAATAAAACGACACAGACCTTTTCCTTCCCCTTCGCCCATCATGATCGAACGGGAGAGCTCAACAGCGGATTCGTAGAATTTAGTTATAGTGGCACCCAATCAGATAGCAGTATCGATGACCTGATTATCCACACAAAATTACCTCTACTAAGCAAGATGTATTCTTTTTAATTTTTTCCTTGGGGGTTGAAAAATGGTGTTGGGATCTGAGTGTGGTTGGTCAATAAGAGAATCTAGAGGTATCAAAATTAGACGCATTACTGCTGTTATTGACAGTACTGGAGTCTAAATGAGATATACTGGAGCAGAAACTGGATTTGTTGGAGTAGAAAGGGAATGTATGAAAAAATATGAGATTTAGAGGAGCTAGATATACTGGTTACCACAACACAGTAGTTTGCTAAAGTTGGTGAGATCAGGCTCTTAGTGAGAGAGACAATGTACACAGTTATTACAGACTGGTGTGAGCAGAATTTTTGTGAAATTTACGAGTCAGTTCAAGAAATCCTTGCATCCATCTTTAGCTTCTTCTCAGCCTGACAAAAGAATCTGCATTAAACGTCAACACTTTTCACCTACTTCCTTCAAAGAATTTAGTTCAAGTTTTGAACATTTACATTTTTTAACATTGTTATTAAAAGTTAATTAACTTTAACAATTATTATCACCATAAGATAATAGTAACAAACAGGAAGTGTCCCACCACACCATGGCAGTATGTAATAAATTACGATACCAATAATAATAATAATAATTATTATTATTATAATAATGATCATAAGGATGATCATGATGAAGATGATTGTCTGGCATTGCTATTTTATGAATATGTTTGAAACTGTTAGATTGAGAGCTTTTTTCTTCACAAAATCGTATAAGGATAAAAATATTTTTTGCAATATAATGCTCCTACCCCACTTCATCCTAACAAATCAATGAAAAAGTTTAGTTCAGACAGAAATTGACTTTATTTATAATAAATGAAATTAACATTATTATGTTATTGGAGAATATACTAATATTTATAGCATGCATAGAGTTAATTTCCCCAAAATTTCACCATAATATGATTGTACTTTTAGATGAAGCCAGCTATAATAGACCAGCTATTCTAAAAGTTCAGTGGTACTTGCCCTAAGTTTTTGGAGTGACAAAATAGAAACACTTTCCAAAGTTGCACAATAATTAGTTGTGTTCAATCAGTGCTTTCTGACATGCAAAATAAAGAAGGATTATGTAGTTCAGCAAATATTTGTGTCACTGGCTCTATCAAGGAATACATCTAGTGTAACATGTCAACTGACAAGTTTAGCTACCTAGGTGAGATAAAATAAATTGCAAAGCATTGGGGTGCGCTTGTGTGTATGACATACTAGAGCCAAATAAAGTATTACTATAATCACTAATCAAGTTAATGGGAAAGGTCCCAGACTATAATCTTTGTCCTTCCAAACTCCTGAGCTGCTTGATAAAATTCTCATGAACTCAACAACTTAGAGAACATATAGCATTTTGAAAGGAAAGCTGATATCTGATACACAGGATTCCTCTTATGAAAAACTACCAACATGTACAATAGTGAACAATCAGCTATAGGTAGCTTATGTTAATACAAAGGTTGAAAGCCAAGAGTAATGTGTCATGCTGTCGCTGCCATTGTTAAGAAAGTGGAGCTAACTGCAAGAACAACAGTTGTCCATTGACTCAATGGCAAGTTAAAAATAGATATATATGTAGCTAACAAGATAAAAATAGGTAATGCGGGGTGGCGAACCGGCCCTACTGATCCCACAACTGCTAGTCTGACGTAGCCAGGTAGCGAGAAAAGCACGCCCTGATTCTAAACCTAACGTTGAAAGTGGCTGGCACGTACAGGAATTTCTGAACTGACTATTGCGACTTAGCTCAAGTCAATGGCGGGGAAATGCTGACTCCGCCCACCAAAATTATACGCTGACTACGCTTTTGTTATCCGGTTTTGGCTCCGAGTGGCTAGCTACCGTGCGGCTGAGTTATCTACGGTGTGGCTGAGTAAGCTATTGTGTAGCCCAGTTAGCTAGCGTCTGGCTAATGAAGTGGTACCATTATGGTGTGCCAGTGAAGTTTTATGTAATTTTTAGCATTCCCTATTTGGATCATAGTTAACTATTAGTTTCATCCCATTTGTAAATTGCATTCCCTATTTGGATAAAGTTAACTACTCCTTTGTTTAAAAAAAGAATAAGCCATTTTACCATTAATACAAGCAAGCATATATTGCCGTAGTAAATTTGCTTTCGCTATCCCTGTAGCGCCACAGTCACCTGATTGAGTTACTTTTGTCGCTGCATGTATGTGAATGTAAATTTAAATTTCATTATCACAACAATTTAATCATTAAGCACACATATTACTTTAAATGGCAGAATTTATGATTATTCAGCATGTCTATTGATGTGAAAATTCAAACAAAATTTGATCTTATGTTTAAAAAGCTGACAATATCAAGATACTTGTATCTTATGATGAATAGTGTGATATAATAATGTGTGTATTATTAAAATAGTATTATTATGTATAATAATTAGAGTATTAAAAATGCAACCCCCCATCAAATCAGAACAAGCAGTTATGTTGACAATGATTATAAGGTATGTAACATAATAAAGTTATTAGTTAGCTGTCCAGGAACAATACGACTGACAAATGTTTATTTTATTTACTACCTAAGCAGCAGTAAGAGACATGGACAGCAACAATACATTATACCACATGTATTGGTGGTTCAGCATTATGTAGTCTTGTCAGCATATATTGTTAATTGTTATACAAGGATTGGGGGGGGGGGGGGGGGGGGAATACTGTGCCAATTAGCCCTATAAATAGATGTTTTTCCCATGATGATAGTAGATAGCATCAACACAACTGAAATTCCATTGGATAACAATTCTTACATTAGGCTCCGGTATCTTGATGTGCACATATTGGCATCTCGTGCTGTGCTTTATGTTTCGTGTGTAATAATGTGTTTTTGTCTGAATTGGGCTAAATCTCATATTGGCAAGCTATTTTTTTACAATTATAAATAAATTCTGAGTCAAACTATTCTGAAATATCAACTGAGTCAGAAACACTTGCTGTTCTGTCAATAATACATTTACGAACCTAATGGTTAATAGTGGGTGCCACAGGAGCACCCACGCATTATAAGTTATGCAATCAATACTCATTGTAAACAACTAATAATAGTATCTATCTATGAGTGAGCTATATAATAGGCTCAATAGTGCATGTATAGCTTGTGTATAGAATTATTATTTTTAACCATTCATGTTGTAATACTACAATGGCTATTTGTAACTGACCCACACATAGGACTTCCTGCATATATGCACACACATGTGCACACATGTACACATACACACTCACCATTATATAGAGGAAGCCCTTAACTTGTACACTATGTACATACATTCATCTCTCATGATGTGAAAGTGAAACTGATCATTATGTAATCTAAGCATTTTACAAACAAAAGCTGCTACAGGTAGAGCAGATAAGATACGTTTACGAAAACTACATTTTATTCAAATAACATGAGGAGAAATGTTCAAACATATAGTGTATACAGGTGTGCTAAGAGCTTCATTGCTTTTACTTATTTGTGGCAGTGGGACATTCTCTGTCTTCTCAACTTTCTGTGAGTAGTATTAAATAATATTTGGTGTAAATGAGCCTGTTTTATAAGTGGTTTATTAAATCAATCTAATCTTGTATAAAAGCATTGGTCTCCTGGATACACTCATTGCAGATAGTTATGTGATCATCAAAGATTGTGTACATGAACTGTACTATTTAAAGCTATTCACTTTTATTGGCAACCTATAGTTGTAACCATGGGCACTAATGGTTTGGCTTTTTGCAATCCAATTGTGTGTAAGGAAGCCATAAAGATTCATATAAGGTGCAGACCCAACAGCTTACTACTATTAGCTAACTAAATCATTTCTTAGACCAAGCTGTAGAACAAGAACAATAGGATGTAACTGCTGTATCTTAAAAAAAGAAGCTACCAGGGCTCAAGGGTATAGTTAACTTAGCTCAATTGAGATTGGATACATCAAAAATGTTTTCATTAGTTCATACTGAATTTTGAAATATTATGTATAATTACAACAGGGTATTAACAATTTTCCAAACATCAATAGCAATAACAACAACAATAATAATAATAATAATAATAATAATAATACAATTTGTACTCAGATCTCACAATCCCTCTTACTACTAACTAGACAATGTAAGTATTGTGCCTGTTGTTCAGCATGGATAATGATATTTCCTTCTCAATTTATTCAATGCTGTTTCATACTCGCTATCTGTGTATTTCAGGATTTTCTCAGATTCTTCCCGATGGCTCCCCTCCTAATCTGTTGAAAAAATTCCGTTGCTTGTGCTACTAATATCAAGTAGTACGCTTACCCATGCTATTACTCTTACTAATTAATAAGTGTACTACGTTTCACTTTATAAAGAATAGATGTAACGTAGCAAGCTTTACTCATGCCGATATGAGGGCGAAATTTTGTAGCCAAGGAGCTGAATGTTTATTAGGTCACTTGGACTCAGACTAGGCCGTCCATAGAGTAGCATGAAGTACATCTAGGAAAACAGCTGAAAATTCCATAGCAGGTTCAGTACTAAGGTACAGATGATGATATTCCAGGAGTAATATGTGGGGTGTGGCTTAAATATTTATTTTAGGTCACTCTAAAGGAGGGTTCGATGGAACTCCGAAATTAATCCCCCACTTCAGTATAATATATTGCTATAAAGGTTATTTGCGGCAAATTGGATCTGTTCTGCCCCATTTTTATCCTTCTGGTGTCATAATATCTTTAAATACTAAAACCTCTCATACCTTATAGGCATGTACAACACTTGAAACTCCAATTTCATTTATACTGCTTCTGAATGTATAGTTTGACATCCATGCTAGAATTTGATTCTATATTACATATTATGTTAATGTCACACCCATCCTGTAGCTATAATTATCATAATATGTCACACATTCCATTCTAAGGCGTGTGTCACTATTGCATGCTGATGTGTTTCCTTCTGGAGAACTCATATCCTAACAGAGTGTAATACTATCTTCACATTAATAATAAAAATAATGTTAGTTTAGACAAAATAAACAGTAGTCTCATTGAACGAGGATATAAGTGCATGTGGGGGGGAGAGGGAGCTGATTCCCGCTAAGAGCAGAATCAGTTATGTTGTCTAGCAAGTGCTGAGTCGAGGAAGACTGTGCTGAGTCTAAGTCGAGTGCAGGCGAGACTGCTGAGTCGAGGAAGACTGCTGAATCGAGTGAGACTGGCTGAGTCGAGTGAAACTGCCTGAGTCGTGTGAGACTGCCCGAGACTGGCTGAGTCGAGAGAGACTGGCTGAGTCGAGCGAGA
>WLWD01002633.1_pt1 | contig 73324 bp, 56 predicted proteins | sample 6712731 | NCBI WGS metagenome assembly WLWD01 (sample SAMN12718690, study PRJNA576275) | sponge metagenome | isolation source: marine sponge | host: Mycale hentscheli | place: New Zealand: South Island, Marlborough, Capsize Point | collected 2014-11-01
GAGCATTCTACCACAATACCTTCCCATAATTTTACCAGTTCACATACTAATGGGTTTTAGAAATGATATAATGTTGAGTTTTGGCTCAAGAGGTCCAGGCATAGACACACAAGAATAGTATTCTCTGGTTTGTAGCACTATTCTCGTGGGATATTTAATACTGTCATGTATATGGCACTTTCTGTTGGACATGTTTGTATGGTTTGGAAAAAATCCATACAAGGACAAAGCTAGATTTGCTGGCTCAGACAAGAAGGGACAATTTGACAAGATGTCAAAAATGGATGTAAATAATTTTGCCCCTAGAACTCTCAACTAGTAAACAGTTGCATGATTCTTTTCTATATGGTTGAGGATGGGAAGGAAATTTACGAAAGTCACAAAGTTTACTGTTTATTGCTTAGGAGCCCTCAATACAATCAGCTAACTATGATGTAAATGCTGCCACACTTGATTTGCTAATAACGAAGCTGGGCAGAACAAGGGGCTTCATTGGTTGAAGTTCCCATTGGTGTGTATGTTGTTTATATGTCCTAAAATGTTCTTCACATAGTCGGCTTTGCAAAACAACTTGCTACATTTTGTCAGCAGTGGAGAATTCATAATATTTGCAATTTTATTCTCACCAAATTCAGTAACAGGATATTACATACCTTGCAATCAGGTCCATAGTATAATGATAATAGTTTCTAGCTATTTTGTCTCAAGTAAGATTCATAAAATCATTTGCTTGCCAGTTGTGAGGAACTCAGTAAAAGTGTGAATTCTTAATTGTATGAATTTAAATTAAATTTGGAACAACATTCTAGAAAAGTGTAGTATCACCAGCATAGGCTCTCTGACGGGTATGTATAATCACATTCTGGTATTAGCTTTGATATGATAGCTTTGTATATAAGCAAGGCTGCTTATCATCATCATACATTTCATTGAAGATGATAATTTTGTTTGTTAGTTGTATTATTTGTTTTTCATGTGCTTCAATGTGTGCTATTTTGTCTGTATTATCTCCTCGGCATGGTTGTGCCATTATAACAGTAAAATACATGACTAAAAAATTGGTGAAAAAAATGAGATACATAATGATGCAAAATTAAACAACAAAAACAAAAAAAATCTTCTTCCACCATGGTGTATGTCTATTAGATCTGATGTTATAGCATTCAGCACTTGACCATTTCATTATTCTCTCCTGAACTTTTCCTTATTTTGCCCTTTGGTATTTCTTTAGTACTGTATTATACCATTTGAAGGCATCACAATGAGTATATATTATTGATTTGATACAGGAGAACATCACAAGTCTATTGGCTTAGTATTTACATGAGTGGCGCAGGCACGAGCATAAATACAGCAAATAAGACGAGTGATATTCTGCAGTATCCAATGAATAATACATTTATTATGTGGGTGAACATGATAACCCATAAAGCCCATGTCAGTAACTAGACACCCTACCTGTGATTACAAACATAAGTAGTGCTAGTTTCTAAGTGAATTCTGCTTCCAGATTTTTGGCTAGAAAGTTTGACATACTGAAAATCCTATTTCCCGAAATTTCGAAGAATTATTACTCCACCCCCAGACAGAGCTATACATACTCTACTTTATCACAAAAAATCCAGTCAAAAAGCTTGAAATAGGTCCAGGCAACATAATTACTGATGACTCCCAAGCTGAACGAAGTATTAGAACAGAAACTTGTCATTACATGTGTACCACATGGTCTCAATGTATGTTGCTGCCAATGTTCACTCACTACTACTAACATACACATACAACAACACACCCATACACATGCGTACTACACAGATGCTAGCAAATTCTTATATCTGCATACTGTTTTACTTGTGAATGGAAGCTCTACTTTTTTGGCGAGCGAACGAAGTGAGCGAGACACTCTCGAGCCAAGATCAAGGCAAAATTTGGTATATATGTTATATATATATAATATATGGCTTTGGTACGTCGCCTCTCTTTACGTAAATAGGGCGGAGCTTCGTACGATCAGTACCATTTTTCACTAAGTTTCTTAAAACGTTTTATAGCTGTTAATTTTGTTTCATGGCACGCAGGAATATTCTAAGCCTATACATACATAGGCTCGCTAGAAAATATAAATACAGCTTTTGGTGTCAATAGGCTTCATGCTACTAGGGGTGTATTCAAAGCACACAGTGTGGCGAGTGAGCTAGCCCAGTATACAAAAACGTCCTGTACCATATATTTTTGTCAATAAATGGTTTGTCAATAAATGGTAAAGTATCGTCAATTTAGCTGTGGGGGGTTTGTTTTTTTTTGTTGTTTTTTTTTTCCAATTCTTTTTTTTTTTTTATAGCTGGGCTGACTCACTTGCCACACTGTGTGCTTTGAGCGCACCCCTAGTTATTATTAGCATTATTAAGGTGTAAGGCTAGTCATTGTGCTTACCACGTAGGAAGGGTAAAACGATATGCATGTGTGTGTCATGGAAACCTTTTTTATATAATGACTAAGAATCAAAAATAAGAATTTATGTATAGATATACATGTGAAGCAAGTAAAAATGACAAAGATTGTGAGTTTCAGCCAGAACGGACACTAGCTCAAAAGGCTTTGGAGGAAAGTGGTAGTAAAATGGTTATTGACTGAAGCCTCTCTCCATATCAATGTCTTATGTTGCTGTTGTTTGAGTTCAATGAATGCATGTGTGCATGGATGAGATTCCTCTGGGTAAAAGGGCATTGAAATTCAAACAAACCGGGAATTGCAACAAATTTGATAAGGCAAAGTCCCCAGACCCTATTATGAGCAGAGCATTTAGGTAAAGGGTGTGGGAAACACAAGAAAAGTATCATTGTTCAACTAAAAACTGATTTCTGTAGTAGGCACTCTTGCTGTCCAAAAATACATGGAATTCACAGAATTTTTTTTAATGTACACGTAGCTAATAATATGTTGCAATGGGATTATGTGGTAAGGATCATCACACTAAATATCTAAGCATGCACAATATGTATTTGTTTGCAGTAAATTTTTAAGACGTACTGTAGTAGTTTAATGGCAGAATCTTTAGCTGGTACTAGTGAGACCTTAATGCTACAGCTACACTAGCAAAAAACAAAAGCAACAAAAAAACAAAAAACAACAAAAAAAACAACAACTAACAAACACACTTTATAATCAGGGTTTGATACAGGATTTTTGACTAGGGGGAGAGGGGAGGAGGGAGAACATCAGTGTCACCAGTCAGTGAGTTTAGTAGATGTGCATATATTCTGAACTTCAAAAAAAAAAAGAAGGTATAAAACACTGTGGGACGAGAAAAAAACAACAACCTAAAGTAGAAATTAGCGAGCGAGCGAGTCACTCTTGGGTCTAAATCAAAGTCTTAAAGCACAGAGTGGCGAGAGAGCCAGCCCAGCTATACTACAAACTGGTAGCTAAATTGTCAAAATATTTACGGCACCCGAAGTTATAACTTGAAACACCTAATGATACTTTACCTTTTATGTGCCAGTGGTGCTGACATGACTGCACTTAATTAATTATTTATGTTTCATGTAACGTTCCCATTCAATACATTTCCTGCTTAGAGCACTATTAATTTCTCCACTGTTGTGGTATTACCATACATTTTGCATTGAAAAAGACGCTGCTATAGTATAATAATAATAAAATAATAAATAAATAAATAAATACACAAACAGTTGACAGTTAGACTAGCTCAAGATCAGCCAGTTTTGCAAGGTCTAAGAGTCTTTCACTAAAAGGTCGTCATAATTCTATCAAATTTTCACACTCCAGATAGTTCCTTGTTTGCTTGCCAACATTAATAAGTGTTATTACAAGACAAATGAAACTAAGAGACTCACTGAATGGTTCATGAGTGCCTTGAGGCACAGCACACAGATGTGAATGTCTGAGGACTCCGTGGTGGCCCGTGCCTGAGGCTGACGACCAGTTGAGGACTTGGGCTTAGTGACTAGAGGAATCATGGCGTCACTACTCCGGAGTCTTTGTAGAGGAGGTCGAGTGACAACTGAGGGAGTTTCCTACAACACCAACCACAAGGTAATGTAAAGAACATATACGTTTACCTGTCACCAGTTCATGGCATATCATAATGTATTTCTAGGCTTCAGAGTCTCATAATAATAGCTTGTTATTTATTTATTTTTATCGTGTGAGTATGTGCTTGTGTGTTTCTTTTATGTGAGTGCCTATGTTTGCACTTGTGACATATCATATACACATCTTTTTCTACGCGTTTTCACAGTGTTCTGTAACTTTCTTTGTTTTCATGATTACATAATAGGACACCTGGACTTTCAACCGCAAGGAGGGGATTCATACAGTGGATATTATATGGAATCTTTATGATGCCATGGGCTACAGGACTATCCCATAATACACACAGTACTGTACCATACCAGCATAGACTGACAGGAGACTATATACTTGTATAATAAGATACACCACAAAGTCACAGTCTTCACTCACCTGACTTCCAACTGGTATCTGAACATCATGTAGCTCACTAGCTCTCGGAGACCACTCCCCTCACTCAGAAAATGTTTCACCTAGCTATATCCCACACAAACAACAAAACAACAACAATCATGACTGCAATATAATGAAAGATCCATCCCAGGTAAGGTTGTTCTGCATGTTCCAACACAACTGGAACCTTACAGTACTACCAAGGAATGCCTTTGAGTGATCTCTTTTTAAAACACATCAGACAATTGTCTCTGAACAAACACACACACTTACATAATACAAATCCTATGGAAATACTGCAGCTGGAATTCCTACTAATTTACTATAATAAATTTCAGCAGAATCCTATACTCTCATTCTGACTATAGCAGTCTCACAAATGCTGGCTGAAGCAAAGAAATGACTCGTACAAAAAAGGAAGTGTGCAACGTAAGAGTGGAATTCCTGCAACTATATTTAGAGAGGAACAACAACCTTACCAACATTTCTACAGTTTGGGAATAATAATGTATATACACACACACACACACACACACACATATGTACACACACACATATGTACACACACACATATGTACACACACACATGTGTGTGCGATACCAGAAAGATTAGTGAAATGTTCTGATCAAATAGATATCAATATTAAATAGACAAAAGTAAAGCAACAAAAAAAATTAAAACAAGAAACAATAATAACAATAACAACAAAAACAATAAAAATAACAATAAGAACATCAACAACAGCAATAATAATAATAATAAAAGGAGGTGAAGCCTGACGGTAATTTGTCTCAGCCAAATACTGTACATATGTACTTGTTCAACAATATATATACATATACGTATATGAGTTTACAATGACCAGTTTACATTGATAATGTTTGTACGCCTATTTTAAAGAAACCTACTTACAACAAACAGGACAAGTATACACAAACAGGACAAGTATAGAAATGTCCTAAGCCTATTCTAGTGTAAGGTTTAGGCATCCCAGACTAGGTGAACCACCCATTCAATTAATATTTAATCAATAACCAAAGTGGGTGTGTCTTTGAGGTGGGTCAAACACTTTTATCATATGACTATGCAATAATTCTCTAATAATGGCTTATTTTCTTAAGGAGGAGCTGGGCAAGGGTTAGATAAGGGTATATAACATGCACAGTAATTTTATGCCACAAGCTACCAGTACACACACACACACAAACACAAACTCATCATGCAATCAGGTTAACTTACGTTCCAGCTATGGTCAAAGTACCGACTCCCCTCTACTTCCCTTCACTATTCTCCACAACAGCTCGGGATAAGTTGGACAAGACTTCGCTGTCAGTGTCTTGACGAGAAAAAAAAAGCAACATAAGGTTCAAAGTATAAAATATCCTGTACTTTGAAATCGCGGCCCGCATCCTACCAATGATTCTGTGCTACGGAGTCAGTATTTTTGTGTGTAGTGCAGTAAACGTAGCACTTAGCTCTCCGTAAACCTGTTATTGTGGTAAGGGTCTTATATCAAAGGGGGAGGTGTTACAGATGCAAATAAAGACTTTGTTGGGGTTGTTTGGGGCCAGAAAGAGGAATTTACAAGTTTCAGACTGTAGCTACATCCATTCCAGAGATAGAGCCTATACGGTTGGGTTAATTAAAGATTAACCCAACCGTATAGACTAATACATATATATTATTCATTTGATACAGGAGAATATCATGAGTCTGTTGGCTTAGTATTTACGCGAGTGCCGCAGGCACGAGCGTAAATACCGCCAATCAGACGAGTGATATTCTCGGGTATCCAATGGATAACAAATTTATTAGGTACTGCTCATGCGCGAATACCTTGGTAACAAGAAATTTACCTAGGGGGACGTAATAACCCAACGTAATAACTATGAACACAGGTGATATGGAAAAATATTGCCCTAAGCCACATCCTGTTTACTTTAATGCATTTTCTATGTGGCAACAGTTATCAGGCTCTGTTCAGTACCTAATAAAACTACTTAATAACTGTTTCTCCAGAGCAGTACAAGCACCTGCAATTATATTAGCAATTTAACTGCAATTATTTTGTTCAATATTTTAATTTACTTGTTGTGCTGCTTTGTCACTCATATCGTTTACAAATTATAAGTACTGGAATGAAATACTGCAACATTAATCTGAATTTATTAATTAGCTCTACTTACTTTTGTTACAACTGATTTTGAAATAATGTTACTAACCTAAATTCATTCTACAGTAAATTTTACATTTATATAAAAAAATGGCAGAGGCATGGCCTGTCAGGACTATAGTTTACCAGTTACCGTTGAACTACTAAACCAGTTGGAAGATAACAATCATCATAAAATGAATATTGATTATATTGAGTATGAAAAGTTTAACCAAGGAACCTATTGCAAATTCCGCCTCAATTTAAATATCGCACAAACGGTGTTCAAAGTTTGTCCAGCAAAACCAGCTCTTTTTTGTCGGAGATTTATTATGCAGCTTCTTCAGCTGTGAGGAGGCTGGGTTACAAGTGTTTGAAGGACGAGCAGATGAAAATTGTGAAGGAATATGTCAAAGGTGACTACACTTTGAGCAAATTGCTATTCCTTTCTTTCTTTTTTTTTATCATTTTTTTTTTTTAGGCAATGACGTATTTGGAGTCCTACCTACTGGCTATGGGAAGAGCTTATGCTATGCTTGCTTGCCTTATATATTTGACTCTATTCTTCAGTCTGAGGAGAAATCTATCACTGTTGTTGTTACACCTTTAACAGCAATAATGGATGATCAGGTAAAACAAAATAATTATCATGTCTAAATTGATCTTTGAAACCTATCCTTTCCTTAAGGTAAAAAGGTTCTCAGAAAAAGGCCTCTCAGTTGCAGCTATTACTGGCAATAGTAGTACAGCTGTAAAGGATGCCGTTAAACAGGGAATGATTAGTCTAGTATTTTTCACTCCTGAATTGTTGTTACTCTCTAAAAGATGGAGATATCTGCTACAGAAGGTGGCAAGAGCTGAACAAGTAATAAAAAGCACAGGCAATTAGCACTGGCAATCTTTCTATGTATGTCTATTAGATCTGATGTTGTAGCATTCTGCACTTGACCATTTCATTATTCTCTCCTACACTTTTCCTTATTTGGAGAACATCACAAGTCTATTGGTTTAGTATTTACATGAGTGGCGCAGGCACGAGCATAAATACAGTAAATTAGACGAGTGATATTCTGCAGTATCCAATGAATAATACATTTATTATGTGGGTGAACACGATAACCCATAACTGAAACATGCCATGATACAGGTTCAAAGGTGACAATATCACCACAAGAGCATATGGAAGCACAAGTGCCAACTCTGGCAACTAACTACAATTTATCAACAAAATTAAAAAGCCTATTTCATATTTATATCATGTTTTAAATACATACGCCAAATACAATATTGAGTAAGTAACATATGAAATGGAAATCAAATTTCTAAATTAGTTCCATAAAGTGATTCTGCATCCCAGAAAATGCTATGCTTGAGTTATTGCACATTGCTACGTCTAGAATATGTTAATCCAACTTTAATTTTAACAGGTGTGAAAATTAAATATTTGCAATTTATCAGAGTTCCCCATTGCTGACAGATATCCAGCAAGTGATTTGATATAACTTGCTCTATGCAAAATAGCTGCAAACCATAAAAAACTGTATACCAACACCTCAGGTACATTCTCATTTGAATCTATTGTATCTATATTGTACATATTACTAGTTTTCAACATAATAATGTGAAAGTTAATTGTGATAGACTATGTTCTGCAGAAGAAATGGACTATGCGAACTTGGGAGAGAAGCTGGACTTCTACTACTATTAGGAGTATATTGAATTGAGAAGGCAAGTCTGGTAAGCCTGTCAGTTCAGAACTGAGCACAAGCAGACAGGCTACTTAGTCCAGTGGGAAATTGTACTTTTGATGCAATATTGTGACAGAGTGGACCAAAGCATGAAACTTAGCACAGTGTTTGTTGAAGGTATGTACAGTAATATTAGAAGGGGTGCCATCCAGATATACATTCCTTTACAAAAATATGTCTTACAAGAAACTTTGGTCAATATAATCGGCGATACCCGCAAATTTTTTTTATTTGCGCGCCCAAATACAATTATTATAGCAAAAAAAAAAAAAACGGCAATATTACAGGAAGCTAGACTATTTTAATAAAACTAGCTACCCTGATAGCTAGCCAGGTGTAGCAAGTTTCAGAGAGTTTATTTCAGTAGAATAAAACCATAATATTTCGACTTGTGGAGCCTTCTAGTGGTTACTGAACTGAATGAGGGTGGCTGAACAAGGAACTTTGTATAAACAGATGATACAGAACATGAGATCATTGTGTGGTGGGGCACAGCCCCTGGGAATGTTAGTTGGTGTTGGACAATTTTTGTGACATGTGAGTTGTACTTGAGAGGTGTGAAGGTGTAGTCATAATTGAAATAGTGGCAGTCATTTAATTTAATTATGACTACACCTTCACACCTCCCAAGTACAACTCACATGTCACAGAAATTGTCCAACACCAGCTAACATTCCCAGGGGCTGTGCCCCACCACACAATGATCTCATGTTCTGTATCATCTGTTTATACAAAGTTCCTTGTTCAGCCACTCTCATTCAGTTCAGTAACCACTAGAAGGCTCCACAAGCCGAAATATTATGGTTTTATTCTACTGAAATAAATTATCTGAAACTTGCTACACCTGGCTAGCCATCATGGTAGCTAGTTCTATTAAATAGTCTAGCTGCCTGTAATATCAGGTGAATCCTAATCATTAACATTAAAGTATTAAACCACAATACATTAATAAACAATTTATATTCAGCTCTTTTACATACTTAGCTGTTAATCAAAATTTCACACTTTAAAAAGTTTGTTTTAATTAAACAATGTTTTTTGGCACCCCTTCTGATACTGTTATAGCCAAACCAAACCTGCATACCAAGTTTCATGCTTTGGTCCACTCGGTCACAATAATTTTTCTTATCTACCGGACTAACTATTAGTATCATCATCTTCAGCTTCTGTTTCTGAACTGCTTAACAATAATCACCTGTTCTCCACTTAGACAATATTGGCTTGAACTGTTAAAGCTAGTAGCTATGAATCAGGTCTCATTTTATATTACTAAAATGGCTACATCACCAATCCAATTAATCAATGAGAGAAATTAACTCCAAAGGCACGTCAACAATCAAGAAGATAGGCACTTGGAGCTGTAATGCTGGTATATGAATTACAAATACCTCTCCAAATTGAGTCCAGTTATTTAAGGAAAAAAATAAACTATACAAAGAGTTTAGCTTAACACATTACTAATCAGAGAAGTAGTAAGCCATTCACAGTGTTTGTTTCATGAAATTTAATAATTTTTCATCACGTTGGGTGTTTTGTGGTTGGCTCAAAGAAAACAGATTAGCAGTAAACCATATGCGGAAGAACTGGTTTGTCAAAGCAGCACTGAAAGCAGTTTCCTCCAGACAACCAAATGTAAATTGTTAGCTCTATTCTAGCATATAACATCAATATTCATATTGGAGGATTTTGTTTATAGTTAATCTGAGTACTTTCAATAAGGACCAATAATTGTTAGTTTGATAGAGCATGGTGAAGAAAGTCTAACAGTTTGTAGTAATGATTGAGGACTTTGATAACGGGTATGAAAGTGAGCAGACGATAATGGAAGGTACTAAAAAAGGCAATGACAAGCTAATCTTTCATACAGAAACCCCCTTAAAGAAGACACAAAACACTGAATGCTACTAAAAAAAGAATAGACGGAACTCCCCTATTCTATTAAGGACTAACTAGAACCATATCAGATTGTTGGAGTCTACAACTTCATTGAGTATACTGTTGTTGAGAGAGTGGACAGGATAGAAAAAGAAATACAGCAACCAATGTTTATTCCTGTAACACCTTCAAGTTCAAGGGCACTGTTACACTTGTTGTGAGAGTAATAAAAACTAATTATATTTATGTAGATTGTGAAAAAAAATGTTTGTAAAATAACATTTGAGAAATACAGAATTAAAAATATTTGGACCAAATATTTTTAATTCTGTATTGTTTAAAAAAGCTTGTGAAAGAGAGAGAATATACATCTATGAGTAAAAGAAGGCTAAGAAAGAAATTGTGAACATTTAAGAAGTTTGCTTTTGTGCAAATATCTAATTAGCTACAGAAACAATGTATGTTTAGTTTGACTGATTTAAATTTTCTATTTAGTCTGAGGTGAGAAAATGTACAGGACACTACTGGATGAGCATTTACTAGCTATGACTGAATTAAAGGGTAACAATAAATTAGTTTATTATTTTTATGGTATTGTCAGATGTTTTCTCTCTCTTTCGCAGGCTTTTTTAAGCAGTACAGAATTAAAATATTTGGTCTCCTCTGCGAATCTAATCCAGGATCGCCTGCTTAATTAATGCACAATAAGGAATCCCCTTTTTGTAAGCTTGGATTGTTCTTCTTATCACTCCCTGAAAGTAAAGCAATATTCTGGAGGGTATGAATTCCATATCAGTCTCCTGGAGAAGCCTACTGTTACAGATGCAAGAGAAGGATCTAACTACTCTTGGCAGTCTTCAATCTCTTCCCACACACCCTACAACTCTTCTTAAGCTTTTCTCTATGTAATTCCATAATTTTCCAATCAATTCATATGGCTTCACCCAAAATTGTTGTTTTCAAGCTTTCTTTTTGTCCATAAAAAAATTGGCACAGACATTATTTTGAATTCTTGCTAATGCGTGAATATCAATAAATTCACCGAAGTGCTTCTGTTAGCAAGATATAAGTGCCTGTACTGCTAATTGGCTCTAAAATGCACACCAGAGCTAGTAAAAAGTCAAAGCCGAGCAGAGGAAGCAGCGGTGAGGTCCAACACCACCACCTTTTAGCGAAACTGACACATACGCACATGCGCAGTACTGACGCATCCGCCCCGCGCCCCTCCCTAAGCCTAATGGTTGCTAGCTTGGTTTGACGTAGTGTCGTAGTTAGTTGACTTGCACTTGTTGAGTTGAGGTTCTTGATGTGAAGGAGCGGAATAGTGACTTATTTAGGAGTGGAAGCTAGCGACTGTAAGTTAATAGGTAATATCAGTATTGTTTTAGCTAGATGGAAATTACCAATTACTAGAATCAGAAACGCCATCTTGCAGGGCAGAAACGATTAGTGGACAAGGCCACTGAAATACACTGTTCACAGCAAATTTTCAGACAAATGTTGAGGGGATCTCTGGTAAGAGGGTTTTTGTTGAGTAAATAAGGACTGGGGAGGTTAGAGATTAGAAAAGTAGTTGTGTTCTATAACAGGAAGTGATTGTGTCAGTGATGAGGGAGCAGAGACGTAGGACTAGGGACAGGATATTAGCATCGGTAAAGATCATCAAGTTACGGCGGTAAATTTCGATAAAATAACGGACTGCAGTGTGTAGATGAGTCTTTTTATCTGTAAAGGCTAGGCCTTTGGCCAGGGCAAGGGCTAGATCAAACCAGTTAGCTGTGGACTTAATGTTTGTTTGTTTGTTGTTGTTTTTTAACATAGAGTGAAAGCAAAATCCTCTCATTTGTGAAATAAAAAAAGCCTTATCCTAAATCACTAGCTAGCTATTAGATACTGCCCTGGATTGCCTGCTCAATTTTTTGGCTATCAATGTGTGTAAAAGGGCAACTGTGGTGGTAAGACTAGATGAATATCATAATGAATAGACTAAAAGTAAAAATATAACTAAATCATGATAAGGTCAGTATTATTGATTGTTATGTTAGCTACCTTTATTATGTATCCACTATTGTCACATCACTATTATTGTTCATGTTTGTGTGTATCCATCATTGTCACATGCACTATTATCATAAGTGTTTTATGTATCACACCTTGTCAGATGTAGTTTCAGACTCTGGCTTCATATGAAATTTATATTTGCTCAACAAGTATTGTTGGGTTTGGGAGAGAACTGAGAGTTGTCTATAGTACCACATACTACCACAACAAGAAATCACCCTTGCCAGACTAGCTAATATGAGTGATCTTAGCTGGTACTGTGACATGTAGGAAGAGTACAACTAATTGACTCAACTTCATCTCAATAGCCTAGACTCAACATATCAAAATTTATACTGACAATTTACTAATATTTAGTAATGTGGTAAGCAAGCTTATTGTTATCCTGGTAGCTACTTTCTGTAAAATTTAGCATACCTTTTTTAATACCCCCTTGAGACCATGTTCAGTCTTGAAGAGTTGACATTAATGACATTAGAGTAGGACCGAAATGCAAGAGAGATAGACAAACGAAAAACGGGCAAGCATACTTATTCTGCAGCAGTCAGTTCACAGGAACTGCTGGCTTATTTTTTAAGCCCAAGGTTTAGATTAAGCAGCAAGTACTAGTAACTAGTATTGATAAATATTGAGATAGCAAAAAAAAAAAAAAAAAAAAAGAGAACTATAAATTGCTATTATTGACAAAATGAACAAATATAATCATTGTATTAATGCAGTTTAAATGTACCCAAACAGAGCACAGCTTGCATGATATCCACTGTACATTATCATCTTCCAATGTGTATCATCTTGCTGGAAACATAAAGCACAAATTTCAGTTTCAGTACAATTTAATTTGTCTTCACATTGCATCGCTTCAGTAATAGTGGGCTTGCTAATAGTTCTTATAGAATCCAATCTTTTCTTTCGTGTTGAAAAAACTATCTTTGAGGTATACTTTTAGAATTAGCTGCTATTTTTTTTAATTGGTATGTCATCAGATGATAATGCAATGGATGAGATATTTCCCAATGATTCATATATTAATTGTAGTGAGTCAGTGCTTTCCATACTACCACACAGAGATTCAATTTGGGATAAACGACATGTTATTTTTTGAAGCAATTTTATTTTGTCTATACAAATAGTTTCTGAATTGTTATATGAGGGCAATTTTTGAAAATGCTCCCTATCACAACCTTCATCATAACCTCTGATCTGAGCATTGTTGACATCTTTATTGGTATACATATGTACTAAATGAATATGTTTGCATACAGTTTTATTAGTGCAAGTCCAAACAGGAGCAAGTATATTGGTGAAAACATGCCAAACAAAATTGACATTTCAATTTGCAGTTACAGCTATCCATTATTTTACATACTGTATAGCATGTACTTGGCCTTTTCTGGGAAGATACACTATATTCATTATCTTTCTTATGCACAATTTGTGCATCGTGAAACAATTCTGCTGTTTTGTGTCTTTTGTTTATGTCATAGATTCTGTGACTGTGTTTTCCCTTCTCTATTTTTTGCAAGTTTTCATATGCTTTCGAGCAATTTGAAATAAAACATGGATGAGAGTGTCCTAACTGTCTGTTTCGTTTGTGTTTCAGATAAACTATTTTCAATACACGATGGAAGGCTTCTGCATGCATATTTGAATTAAATGGACTTCCTACTCTAAAACACAAATTGTTCTATATGTGACCGTCTATGGGAAAACTGGGCACAACGCGGGGAGCATCATTTTTTATTTTTTTACAGAAATGGGCTCACCTATGTCTGAAAATATAATCCTCCAAGTTTGAAAGTCCACGCTCTAACCGTTCCCGAGATAATACACTATACATCTCCATTACGCAAGCTATAAACTTTTCAATAAAATCAAGATTTTTAGCCTCTTAGTCGTTGCTAAGGCGTGGCAGCAATGATTCCGTATTTTACCGCACTATCCGCATACTATAGGTTTTTACCACGCGCATTGCGTCGAAACATCAACAAAGCGTTATTATTCTCTCAACAACAGCACTGCCGGTGGGAAAAAAGGTTAGTGAGCTTGTCTTTCTTGTTCTAAGAGGATGAATAGTTAGTATCTTGCTATGCTGAAGACTAGGTGGTGATTTTTTAGCTAGCTAGTTTCCTATTCTCGTTGTAGTTGCAGGTAGCCCTTATAATACCTTTTTTTTTTCTTTTCCTCTCTTTCTTTTTAGCTTTGATGATGCTAGTGCTGCAATATGCTATGAGGGGATCTGGTGTTCCTGAAAAAAGAAGAAGGTAATTGTTAACTAGTTAGATTGTCTACTTTTTGTTGCTTTAGTTGCTAGTAACCTTTTTTTTTCCTTCCATTTCCTAGATTTCATGGTGCTTGGGCTGCTGCTATCTGTACTGAGGTTCTGGTGTACTTGATTAAATAAGAGAATAATGGTAAGTCTCTAGGCATGCACTACTGTTGTCATTGTACATACACGTACTAATACTAACACTGCATTCACGAAGTATTACTACACACGAAGTGCTAACACTGCACGCACATAGTGCTAACACCGTGCACACACATAGTACTATTACTGTGCACGCACATAGTGTTAACACTGTGCACACACATAGTACTATTACTGTACACACACATAGTGCTATTACTGTGCACGCACATAGTGCTAACACGTTAACTAGTTAGATTGTCTACTTTTTGTTGCTTTAGTTGCTAGTAACCCTTTTTTTTCCTTCCATTTGCTAGATTTCATGGTGCTTGGGCTGCTGCTATCTGTACTGAGGTTCTGGTGTACTTGATTAAATAAGAGAATAATGGTAAGTCTCTAGGCATGCACTACTGTTATCATTGTACATACACGTACTAATACTAACACTGCATTCACGAAGTATTACTACACACGAAGTGCTAACACTGCACGCACATAGTGCTAACACTGCACACACATAGTGCTAACACCGTGCACACACATAGTACTATTACTGTGCACGCACATAGTGCTAACACTGTGCACACACATAGTACTATTACTGTGCACGCACATAGTGCTGCACACACATAGTACTAACACTGTGCACACACATAGTGCTAACACTGTGCACACACATAATACTAACACTGTGCACACACATAGTGCTAACACTGTGCACACACATAGTACTATTACTGTGCACGCACATAGTGCTAGCACTTCACGCACATAGTGCTAGCACTTCACGCACATAGTGCTAACACTGTGTACACGCACAAGTATTACCACTGTGTGCACACACATACTAGTAATACCACTGTGTACACGCACTAGTATTATCACTGTGCGCTCACACGTACTAGTAATACCACTGTGTACACGCACTAGAGTATGTCCAAGTTGAGTTGGCCGCAAAAAAAACTTGAATAACTTTAGAACGGAAGCAGCTACGCATCCGGGGTTTGCACCATTGGAAAGCTCGCGCCGAAGCGGTTAAAAATATTTCCTTAGAATACTCCAAAACCGGAGAGAAAATGCTATTCCAAAAATTCAATACAAAAGTCTATGGGAATAGAAAAAACCACAGGTTTCCTGCTCAAAACGCGCCCGCTTTTAGTCACGCGGTACAGCTCAATTTATCACGCGGACTGTCTTCATTAAGAATTTTGTAAACAATGAGCGGCTTCTTCTCAAATTGCTGTGTTTCACACATACTAGTGATATCACTGTGTACACACACTAGTATTATCACTGTGTGCACGCACTAGTATTACCACCGTGTGTACACACATACTAGTAATACCACTGTGTGCACGCACTAGTATTACCACTGTGTGCACGCAATAGAATTACCACTGTGTGCACACATATACAGTATTACCACTGTGTGCACGCACTAGTATTACCACTGTGTGCACACACATACTAGTATTACCACTGTGTACACACACTAGTATTACCACTGTGTGCACACACTAGTATTACCACTGTGTGCACACATACTAGTAATACCACTGTGTGCACGCACTAGTATTACCACTGTGTGCTCACACGCACTAGTAATACCACTGTGTACACACACTAGTATTATCACTGTGTGCACGCACTAGTATTACCACTGTGCATAGTGGTAATTCTAGTGCGTGCGTGCACACAGTGGTATTACTAGTGTGTGCACACAGTGGTATTACTAGTATGTGTGTGCACACAGTGGCATCACTAGTGTGTGCACACAGTGGTAATACTAGTGCGTGCACACAGTGGTAATACTAGTGCGTGTGTGTAGTGCACACACATACTGGTATTACCACTGTGTGCACACACATACTGGTATTACCGTGTGCACACAGTGTTTGTTCGTACTAGTGTTTGTTCGTAGTAGTGTTTGTTCGTACTAGTGTTTGTTCGTACTAGTGTTTGTTTGTTCTAGTGTTTGTTCGTTCTAGTGTTTGTTCGTTCTAGTGTTTGTTCGTACTAGTGTTTGTTCGTACTAGTGTTTGTTCGTTCTAGTGTTTGTTTGTTCTAGTGTTTGTTCGTAATAGTTTTATGCATTATTACTCCTTTTTCTCCGTTTCTTCTCTTTCGTGTTTTTCTAGGCAATGAATGCCCGGGATCAGCCTGTTATTGGGGTTCTTGCTGCTATACAAGGATATTCTAGCTTGAATCTTGATACTGTTGGCATAGTAGCTACAGGTAAGTTGCAATTGTATGTATAATGACGTAATTAGGATTAGTTAATAAGAACTTTAATAAAAAATTAGTTGGCTCTACTTTTTCGGCTTCTTTTGGGTGGGGGTGAGGATGGTGGAGAGGGAGAAGGAGATGTGGATGGTAAAAGTGTGGAGTCATGGTTGTGAGGTGTCTGAGTATGAGGTGGAGGACAGACAATGTCTTTACATGCATCCGGGACAAAGTCCCGGATTTTATCATGCAGGTACTTCTGCCTCTCCTGTGGCAGTCCTGGTGGCTCAATCACTTCGGGTAGCTGTTCTGGATGGGGCTTCCAGTCTTGGTGGTTCTTCGTGAGGAGGGTTAGCGTCTTCTCAGCATTACATCGCATCTTCACAACCACTTTGCCTGGTGTACCTGAGGAGGAAATCAGGTGTGGAATGACGTAATGCCATCAGATGGAAGAAGGTGTTGACTCTGGTCATCTTCCATTGGGTCGGCATGTGTTTGTGAGTAGGGCCAACCACATCGTCCATCGACAAAAATGCCTGGATCTGTCCGAGCACCACCATGTCCAACTCCTCCTTAGTCAGGGCGTTTGCCTTGTATCGCTTCAGGAGGAAATGGTCTCTGTCAAAGAGATGGTGGCAGTTGCTTGCACAGCGGCAACCCCTAACAAGAAAGTCATCCAACTGCTGAACCGAGGTAGGTCGCTTTCGTCGAAGAGGTGACGGCTTTTTTGATCTTCTGTTTTCTCTTATTTTTATGATGGTTTCCCTCTGGCAAGCAACTGAAAACTAAATGGGGCTCAGAAGAAGTGTCTGGATTTCGTACAGATGAGTCCGGATCTGGTGCAGAGTGGTCTGAATCTGGTGTTTAGGGGTCTGGATCTGGTGTTGAGGGGTCTGAAGCCTCAACGTCAGAGTCTGAGGGATCCAGGGTGTCATATAAGTTGAATTCATCCTCAAAAAGAGGAGGAATAGAGTCAGACATCACTAGAACCTTTAAAAATGTATTATTATTTTTATTTTTTATTTAAAATTAGTAAAAATGTAAGCCCTAGGCTGTTGCATGAAGATACCATCTTCTGAGTAGCCAATAAAGTGGCCATCAAATTCTTCATCACCTAAAAAAGTAAAAGAGTTAGGACTTATGAGTAATTTTGTTGATTGAGTACTAACAGTCTGAGGGTTGGTCTTCATTTCCTGGAGCCATGAATTTGCTAATGAGCTCTAAGGCTTCACCATCGGCTCCACCCATCATGTCCAGGCCATCGCGGTGGCGGAGATTCAAAGCTCTGGCTAGGTTCCAGGCTTCACTCATGGTCTGTCTCTAGCTCTATCTAAACCGTTCCTGAGCTGTATTTTCCCGCCTTCACGGCGCGGCATTTTGGCACGAGTTTCACTCGCGCTAAAACTAGAGCTTAGCAACGATCCGGATACTCGTTCTGCAGTAAGTTGATACGGTGACTTCTTGGGCTTATTCCTTGGTCAATATCTATAAAAATAGGTTATCGTTCCATATATGCATTAAAAATATTTTGGTAAAAAATTGACAGAAACCATAAAATTGTTAATTGTCCAATTTGGTGCTTGCCGCGTTGTGCCTGATTTTCCTATAAACGGTCACATATGATTAGTATAGTATTAAAATAGTCCAAGAAAGAACTACTTTTGTGTTGTGCCAAACATTTAGTTAACAATATGTGACAGTGCCTAGGAAAAGGGACCATTTCCATAAAAAAATGAAAAATGAGTTATTCATATCACTGTGTAGAGCACTTCTTATGGAGTATTTTGATACCAAGTTTATAGGCAGGCGCTGCTTGGTTCACTAAATATACGAGCGGCAATCTGACCAACTTGAGCACAGTTATTTCGAGAAAACTGCAATTAAAACTTCTTATTCAATTTCTCGCGGAGTTAACGTTGAATTCCGTAATCTAACCGGAAGTCCGTGTTACGGGTTACGTAAGACTGTTACTTATGCTTGGAAAATGGTGGCGATCAGCTGAACGGCAGTAAGTTATAGTTGGGCCGCTTACTTCATGGGGGAGGCCTTACTCAGTTTAGACCCTACATTGTGTAAGGGTACTAGACAGGTATGGCTTTAAATAGCACTAGATGCGTATAGACATAATTTTGCAGGCCGTTTTGTGCTTCTTCTTTTTTTTTATTCCGGTTTCCAACAGTTTGATAGTTACAGTAAGTCATGGTAACTATAATACAGTCACTCTTTTAGAAATGATCAACTAGCTTGGTTTGTTAGTTCACTGGCTAGCTAAGTGTTTAGGATTATATTTGTCTTGCAGCCAGCTTGTTGCCTATTTTGGAACAAATGAACAATAGGAATCTCTTTAAATCAATGAACAAAAATGATGGACTTTCAAAAGGTGTTGCCTTCTCTTGTTGCAGTGTGACAGAAGTCCTCATCATCACTGAAACCTTTGTCCAGTCAGAGACTTGCTGATTCTTCTAGTGTCTTCACAAAAGTAGTCCCAGGAGTCTCCAGGTCTGCAGACTCCAACTACATGACTCCATAAATAGCAACATCAACCTATATACAGTAGCTTGATTATTCACATTTATTATTTCTATTCTGTTGCAGCAATGCTATAACAAAAACTTATAAGAATTTACCCGCGATTATCCGAGGTAGGGGTAATTTCTAGGCAACAAATTGAATTCGCCCACGATTTACTCGCGGGTTGGATTTCCGTGCACGCACAAAAGGTCAAAATAGAGAGTAAAAGGTGACTGTGTTTAAACGAGGCGCTCGAACCTTTAACAACGGTTTCAGCCACTCAAATTTGGTGTCAGTGTAGCTAAAGGGTAGGAGATACCTGTGGGCCAATAAAAAGAAAACCAAAAAAAAAATGTTTTTGTCGGTGTTTGGGCTATACTGTACATTTTTGATTTTACGGAAATGGTCCCTTTTCCTAGGCACTGTCACATATTTGGAATTTTGTTTTGCATGACTCCATCAAGAGTACCTGTAGTTGGTGATATGCTTCTTGCTGATTACTAGGTCTATCAAAATATCTTTTAACTGCTTTCCTCCAAGCACAATCAATGTGCCAGGCACACCATAAGTATTTAGTTCTTTTTGAATCAAATACATCCTTCCAAGCATTGTAGTACTGTAGTGCCATGTCTGACATAAACCACTCTGTAGAAAGCTCACCACATGTTGATTTAATTGCTTCAAATATATATTTTACGACAGCTTCATCTTCACGATTTGATATACCCCAAGCTACAGGAATTCCTTCCTGATACTGGTCTAAGACAAGTACACTGATTAAATGAAAACTGTAACTATTTACATTATATGTTGCATCCACACATATACCATTTTTTTCCAAATTTAACAAACATTTCCTTTTGAAATTCTGTCTGCAAAACAAGAAGAAAATCATGAGTATCTAAAGAAGTATACTTTGTAGAGGAGTTTTCACTTTGTTGTTTGAAGAGTAGAACAGCATTGTAATCTGATGCTTGCATTTCATCAACCATTGTTGAAACACTCACAAAGTCATTAGAATGCCTTTGTATTCCATCTGATGTGTTGAATATTTTCCTAATATTGTTCACATCCTTTCTAGTCTGGTGGCTTAGTGAAATTACCGTTTTTTGGCGGACAAAAGGATCAAATTTTGCATGAATTTTTCTTTCAACTTCATAAATATTATTAGCCTAGGAGCCCCACCCAAAATTTTTAATTAAGCCCACTAATTAAAAATGGCCGCCAGAGCATTTATTGTTATTTATGCTTTAAATATTCTGTTTTTAGAAGCAATATATTATGCAAGAATTATTGTATAGCTAGTTAACATGTTAAATTTCAAGTTTAAAACATAGATTGATATATTTATGGCTGCATTAGCAACTACACAGTGGTGAGCAGCATACATTAACCTTGGCACTTAAATTATATCTACTGTAATCTCCTTTGCAGGCACACTTACAAAAACTTCTGGTATGCTAAGCCAGACCAGTTCTCAACACCGTGCAGCAGCAATTTTTGACCAAATTCACTTGGATTTGAAATTACTTGGTGGGGTTGAGTGCAAGAAGTCCATATTCCAGCCTGGTAATTACTTACTATGTTAATGTTTAGGCTCTTACAGCTAAACAATTCCTCTCTGGCCCCATCACTGAACTCAAACTGGTCTTATCCTATAGCACAACTGTTAATCTTTCTATCTTTTGAAAGTGATTGGAGCTGCAAGGTAATGCTGCTTGCTTCATGAAAGTGATATTTATAACTGAGGTCTAATTTCACCAGGGTTTGCACTATAAGAAACTGAAAAAGGCTGATTCCAGTTCCATAAAATGACTTTACTGCAGTTGTTGAGTTGGGGTTATGGTCAGAATTATCCAGAGCACCAACAGTGAATAATCTATCCGTAAGACAGGCCGGGGCCACAACTCCTTCTTTTTATTGTTCAGATACTGCTGCAGCTATCATACTTTCAATTTGTAAACTTTGTCATATGAAATACAAATTCACATGTGATAAGTTGTTCAATGAGTTTCTTGCTCCAAGCCATGTGGTGAACATTTAGACCAATGTAAATGGGAAGAGGTGGCTCAAGATCAGAGGAATGCCTTGTTTCATGGTACAAGATTCAGAAGCTTTCTTATGTGCTAAAATGACTTGACCTACAGTTAGTCATACCTGAGTTTCACATCGCCCTTGGTCTTTCAAATTAGTACCATTGAAAATTAAAGGAATATGATATATGGAGGCTTGAAGGACGAGACTCCTGTAGGCAATTAGATGGAAAGGAACCATTGAACTTGAAAGGGCTGATCAATAATTATCAAAGCAGCCTTGGCTAAAATGGTAGCATCTTCAGAAAACGTCCCCTTCTGTAAAGCCTCCCTAAGCATATCTTAGACAGCCTTATTGAATGTGATTATGGTATTTCTGCCATCAAACTGTTCTTGGGCTTCTGGGAATTGTTCCAACAGTCGTTCCTTCAACTTGATTTTATTGTACCCCTTAGAGATATCAAAATCATGAAAACGACTGACCTAGAGGGAATACTGACATTTGAACATTGAAGTTCCAGAACTAAAGGCTTTCCCAATGTAGCTAACCAACTCCACAAATACTCCGGAAAGGTTTATATTATTTTCCCCAGTGTGGACTTTCTCTTCTCTGATCGACTTCTGTAATGGTTTCTCAAACTCGTAAGGCACTTAAAGTGATATTTAGCTACCTTTGCTATAAGGTCTCCACCACCAGTATGAACCAGAAGCTTAGAGTCCTGTAACACTTATTATTCATCGTATGTTGCTATCGGCAGCAAAAGTAGAAACTTGTGGAGATTACTTTCTTCAGATGTTTTTCACAAAAAAAATGCAGTTGTTAACTTTTACTACACTTGCTGGGTGGTCTATCTTCGTTGTAGTCATCTACACTCTTGGAGTTATATTTCCTTGCTTTGTTCTGTTTGGAACTATTAAACTTTAAATGATGAGATTTGTGCCAAGATGCACTTGACAACAAAATCTAATGCACTTGTACTGCCACTAAAAGAAACACATGCAGGAAGGGCATCAGGTCCCTCAGCTCAGCTATGTTGCCTAAAAATCCTTCTCCACATTTTCGCAACTGCTTGTACATTGGTCATCGTCATGTGTCATTAATCCTGCCGACAAATGACAAATCGTTTCCAATCTAACTCCATGTAATACTCCACATAGCACAGTTGCATGAACCTAGCCCGACACCAAAGGATGGTTATGTAATGGCTTAGTTTTTACTACTTCACACTTTAATTGTGAGTGTTTTCCCTATAAGTGACAATTTTTCACACTTGTTATTACTTTGATTCACCAAACTCCAAACAGTTGTCCGATATTATTTCTGATTGGCAGTCATCTTGCTTTACGAACGCGTTTCATGAGGGCTCCTAGGCTAAAATTCTTTAGTAGGCCCTAAGGAACAACCATACAAAATTTTATGCTTTTGTCCAATGGAAACTGGTAAACTTGCATGATGACCCTAAGCCACCTGACTATTCCTGATATCAAATGATCTCTGGTAATTCCTCTTGCAGATTTGCTGCCTCAAATATCCTGAATAATTCTATTAGGGGAAATCCCTGCCTCAAGCTTTACAGCAACAACAAGTTTGGTAGTGTTACTAATGTGTAAATGTCCCAATTGATTTTTATGATTGTAATGTGTTGAGCTATAAACCACAGTAGTACAATCACTACGGACATTTTTTATTGTTTTATATATGCAGAGCAATTCATATTTAGTTTAATTGATCCCTGACTTTTCAGTGCTCTCTTCCCAGAACCCCAAGATTTATATTTACCGGTACGATTACAGTAATAATAATAAAATTAATTGCCATCACGTATATTTGGGGCACTGTGCAATACATACCAAGAATCTGTCAAATTCTCTTCTTCTTCTTTCCATTCAAGGAAATGATGGAAACTACCAAATGTATGCTTTGTAATCACTACATCAATGTTGTGCACAGTTTGTAGATGATTGTTTAAATCATCAAAACTGGACAACCTGTAAATGAAAGAAATTCTCAAAACATTAACCATTGTATTATTTGTCAAATACCTTTTTTCACAAATATCACACTTATTTCTTCCCGTTTCTGCTGAGTGTACTATATTCATGTGTCTAGACAAGCTGCTGTGATTGGAGTACTGCTTATTGCAAATTTTACATCTCAGTGATGATGGTTCTTTGGTATTTTTCTATAGGTTATTAGTATCAAATAGAGAAGAAGAGAGGCAAATAGAATTGGACTGATTCTGCTGTTGTTGAAGACTTGGTGTGGTATTAATTAAGCCAGACTTCTGTATGACATCCACTGGATCTAAATATTTTATATTTTAGTCACAGGAATTGGAACGAATAAATTATGATAATGTCAAAAAAAAAAGAATGAATAGCTATTCTACCTGATACTGAAGTATTTAGAATCTTTGAGTTTGCTTCTTTTATTTTCTTTTGTGGCATAATTAGAATTTCTGCAGAAATGCTTGCATTTTCTGAAGCACATCTTTTTCTGCTCTTACCACTAAAGTGTTCAGCACTGCTAGCCCCTGAAACATTATTTGATAGGATTGTATGATGATAAAATAATAAATGGCATATGCCATTCTCACGAAGTACCTGTTGGTGATAATTTGGATGAAGTTGGTGATATTTTAGAAGACGGTTCTTCCTTAGTAGGATCACTTTTGATGCCTGTAGCAACCATAGATGGTATTAAATTAGTAATACAATAAAAGAGAGTAATTGCATTAGATATTACTATTTGCTGAAACTTGTGAGAACAATTTTTCAGTTTTTGTTCCCAAAGATAATTTATTCTGTTTTAATTTCTGTGAATCTTTCTTTGTTGGTGAACTTTCCATATCAACAAGCTCCTTCTGCTATTCATTTCGCTAATACATCAATGTAGCTAATATTAATATGAAAAATAATTAAAAAATACTTTATATACAACATACATCAATTTTCCATGAAGAAGTTCCTCAGTAATAATAGCTATTTCTGATAATTGGCATAGCATTCTATTACAAAATACAACACCCATTATAAAAATTAACTGTTATTTTACCAGTTAACTTAGTCGATAACTTTTATTGCCTACCTGATCAAAGTCCATTAATTCATTCTGAATCCTGTATAGTGCAAACTAAAACCATTGTTGTTAATAGTTATAAACAAAATAATATTGATATGCGTTACCTGAGTCAGAAAAACACCACAGTCAAAAGAATTTGTTTACCTTGGAATATTCTATATAAGTTTGATTTTAATATTAAAGGGTAACTGCGGTGGAAAAAAAAAAAATTCTGCAAACATCATAAATAATACTCTTATATATATCATGCTAAAACATGGCCCAAAACCATTTGACCCAAAACTGAGTGGATGCTTCAAAATAGCACCAGTTCTAGGGCTAGGGCTAGGGCTAGAGTTAGGGGTGGGGCTAGGGCAGGGCTAGGTGTCGGCTAAGTGCCATCGACCTTTGCTCTGCATCTCTCTGTTACTGAATCATTGTGTAATTATACCGCCACACACCTTTCACTCAATTTTTCTCCTTGAGAAAGAGATGAAGAGACAGAAAGGGAAAAGTAGAAAGGGGGAGAAAAATTAAAGAGAAAAATGTGGGACTCAGCCTGGAATCGAACCCGGACCTTCTGCATACCGGGCAGACGCTCTTACCACTGAGCCACTGAGACCACAGTGCCATTGGAGCTAAGTCTTAGTATTTCAAGGCCGGCCACTCATCAGTAACATACCAGACAGAGATCAGTCATGACACCTAGACCACTCCCCCAACCCGTGGGCTGATCCCACGCCTACTGCACTGTGAGGACTTTGTGTGTGCGTGCATGGGTGCATATGCTTCAGCTGGGGTGCCTCCGCATGTGTGTGCCTCGGCTGGGGAGCCTTCAGGCAGGGCGGATCGTAACGATCTCGGGACCTGCCCCAGAAATGGGCTAGAGTTAGGGGTGGGGCTAGGGCAGGGCTAGGTGTCGGCTAAGTGCCATCGACCTTTGCTCTGCATCTCTCTGTTACTGAATCATTGTGTAATTATACCGCCACACACCTTTCACTCAAAAAAGCCTTTTTTGATGTATCCATAACCTATATTTGACAGTTTAGAAATAATTGTTATTGGAAATAATGGCAATGTACAGTTTTTACCAAAAGAGTCCAATGACTATTTTCATGGTTAATAAATGTGAGAATGTAGTCATATTCGATAATGCTGTCCTGAAGAGAAAAAAAATACACTCATTATCCAATTTATTGTTAACACATCAATTGATAATTACCTTATTGTACCAACGCTTTACTCCTGAATATCCTTTATGTATTAGTTTCTTCATGAAGTGTGATCCCAAAATAAACACTCTCTAGTGTATAGATGCTGTATAATTTTTAAATGGCTATTTATGTTTTACCTTGGAAGACTGGGTTCTCACCAGATCCAAATAACATTGAATAATCTGACACAATAACAGCACTTTAAAGACAGTAGCATGTTAGCTGATGATAATGTTAATACAAACCTCATCAGATAGCCACTGATTATTTATTTTTCTCTGGCACTGATGTAATGTAAGAGAAGGGTAGTGATTAAGCTCTATGTATAGAATAGTATGAATAATGCATTTAAGCTACTCAATGTAGTTAAGCAAATCATTGCCACATCTTTTGTTTACTAAGACTGATGGATCCTTAGAAAGTACTTCTTGTAAATCAACTTTTGTAGCCTAAAATGGTAACAACATGTAAGGAGAACTGAAAATTTTGTAGTAAGCTTACCTTTTCATCATTCATAATAAGTAATATAATGATTAAATAAATAAATAGCTTAATAAATATATAAATAAAATAAATAAACAAACAAATAAAAATAAATAAATAAATAAACAAACAAATAAATAAAAATAAATAAATAATAAACAAATAAATAAAAAATAAATAAGCAAATAAATAAATCACAACATTGAGGTGCAGTATTTTTTTAACACAAATAAATGCTCCTGTATAAATACTACTCTGTACTCTCATGGCTTACAATCACTGCTTTGATGGTTACTAAGCACAGGTGGAAGTAGGTTGTTTAGCTGTTTTTGGCTCAAGAGACACTGCAGAACACTTGCAGCGAAGCAGGTATTCCCCAATTCCAGGAGGAAATAACATAACTACTAAATCTGATAAGAAACCTGATAAGAAGCCAGCCACACACGGTTAACCACGAGCACTGGACTGCGACCTTCTACCATCTGAATGGCTTCCGTTACCATTTTGACGATCTCTACCGATGCTAATATCCTGTCCCTAGTCGTATGTAGTTGTGAGGAAGGCTGTGTACTACGTTTGTGTGTCGGCCGCCCTCCTGAAGGTGCGCTTGGAATGGGAGAATACTTGCGTATGAAGTTGGTGTGAACAGTGTGGCCTACGAGTACAGAACTCTTCTGAAAGAACCAGCGGCAATCGACTGCAAGTGAGTTAATTGGCGTCTTCAACAACAGCAGAATCAGTCCAATTCTATTTGCCTCTCTTCTTCTCTATTTGATACTAATAACCTATAGAAAAATACCAAAGAACCATCATCACTGAGATGTAAAATTTGCAATAAGCAGTACTCCAATCACAGCAGCTTGTCTAGACACATGAATATAGTACACTCAGCAGAAACGGGAAGAAATAAGTGTGATATTTGTGAAAAAAGGTATTTGACAAATAATACAATGGTTAATGTTTTGAGAATTTCTTTCATTTACAGGTTGTCCAGTATTGATGATTTAAACAATCATCTACAAACTGTGCACAACATTGATGTAGTGATTACAAAGCATACATTTGATAGTTTCCATCATTTCCTTGAATGGAAAGAAGAAGAAGAGAATTTGACAGATTCTTGTATGTATTGCACAGTGCCCCAAATATACGTGATGGCAATTAATTTTATTATTATTACTGTAATCGTACCGGTAAATATAAATCTTGGGGTTCTGGGAAGAGAGCACTGAAAAGTCAGGGATCAATTAAACTAAATATGAATTGCTCTGCATATATAAAACAATAAAAAATGTCCGTAGTGATTGTACTACTGTGGTTTATAGCTATCATAAAAATCAATTGGGACATTTACACATTAGTAACACTACCAAACTTGTTGTTGCTGTAAAGCTTGAGGCAGGGATTTCCCCTAATAGAATTATTCAGGATATTTGAGGCAGCAAATCTGCAAGAGGAATTACCAGAGATCATTTGATATCAGGAAAGGATGTGAACAATATTAGGAAAATATTCAACACATCAGATGGAATACAAAGGCATTCTAATGACTTTGTGAGTGTTTCAACAATGGTTGATGAAATGCAAGCATCAGATTACAATGCTGTTCTACTCTTCAAACAACAAAGTGAAAACTCCTCTACAAAGTATACTTCTTTAGATACTCATGATTTTCTTCTTGTTTTGCAGACAGAATTTCAAAAGGAAATGTTTGTTAAATTAGGAAAAAAATGGTATATGTGTGGATGCAACATATAATGTAAATAGTTACAGTTTTCATTTAATCAGTGTACTTGTCTTAGACCAGTATCAGGAAGGAATTCCTGTAGCTTGGGGTATATCAAATCGCGAAGATGAAGCTGTCATAAAATATATATTTGAAGCAATTAAATCAACATGTGGTGATCTTTCTACAGAGTGGTTTATGTCAACGCTAACGCTATTGAAAATCTGGGAGCAGGGAGACAGTACAAGGGGTGGACAATTGAAAATTGGGTATTATGTTATATGTGTTTATTATGTTTTGGGGCTAGCCAGGATTTCTGAGAGGGGAGTTCCTTTCCATTTGAGGAAGATCAAGCTTATAGTGCCAATCCAATTAGAATGTACCACCTAGGAAGCGATGAGGTTGAGCACAAATGGCGAGAGAGCTGATCTGACTGAAATTTAAATTGGAATGTTAGTTAGGTAAATGTTGTTTAGTTTATTTGTGCTATTCTTTAGCAACACAAAACATTTTACACACATACTTGTTCACTTGATAATACCAGCATGAAACTTACATTACATTCTCTTTGTGACTTGACTATTGGACAAAGGAATTTCAAAAGGTAAACAATCAAATTTCCTAATATGATGTAGGTAAGGATCGATGAACCAACACATTCTGTTGAAGCTGAGCTTCCTTTCCAAAGGACACTTCATTGAAAATGCTCTATTGTACCAGAGCTGTAGTTGATAAAACATTACATTATCAGGGTTTTATACAGAGGGGGGGGGGGGGGGGGGGTATACCCCCTAGCAGAAGTTTCCCCCCCCCCCTAGCAAAAGTTTCCTCCCGCTAGTAGAAGTTCCTTTCTCCCCCTTCAATTCATCCTCCAAATTTACGACTTTTTTTTTTCATTTTCTGGGTACCATGACATGAATGGTCCATGATGGGTAACATACCAGGGTTTCATACAGACTATGGGAATCCTGGGATCCCCCCACCCCCCTAACAATGTTTTCCCCAACTGAATTCTTCAGAAACATTAATGATTACTATAAATAGCCTTACAGATAAGTTGCACTCCTTCAAAATCAACATTTCTCTAGTTCTGGTCCTTCAATATCAATTCTTATTAAAGCATAGAAGCTGTAGTGTTTGTATAGTGACAGAGAGACTATAAATTGCTTAGGTCCTCCAGAGAGGAACACTATAAACTTAGTCTCTCCACTTTGAGGGCAGGGTCAATTAGTGTTTCTCCAATTGCGCTTAGAGTCCCTCCTATTGCATTTAACAGCAGTCGCTACATTCTAAATTAGTTAGGCACTGTGCAGCCATTGTGAACTACTGTTTTTAGGGTCCCTCAGGCCCTAAGTAGTGCCCTCGCTGCATTAGGGCTGTAAAAGCCTAATACCTCCTGTGGGTCTGCGAGAATGAAGAAGTAAGAGAGAGCGGAGAAGAAAAGACAAAAAGACAACGAACAGAACTTATATGTTTGTGTATGTGTCAATCCCTAACTTTATGTTTATTAGCAGAGTTCGTGATGTGCATTATTTACTGTGTATGATGTTTATCGGTGTGCGTGTTATTGAGTTGTGTCGTCATTTTGGTGTACGTGGCAGTTTTTTAGTTCTATGTTTCCCGCTTTATGTGTGCGCATGCGTGGCCATCGGAACTGATATAAGCCCAGCCACGCATGCGTCTCATCAGTTCCCATATGCCCTATCTTTTGTCAGTACCTAAATTCTGTGATCTGGGTTGGGGACTCAGGTGGCAGCGTACCTGTGCGTTGCTTGCTAGACTGAGTGATAAATAGTTGGCAAGTCGCGCACTCCTTACCAGGTAGCCCACACCTCCAAGACCCTAAAAATGGTCTCGGAGGCGGCGCCTAACTATTATATAGTTTGTCTAAGTTTTCATCTGAAATCTGTTATATTTTGCATACATGTCCAGGACTGCCACAGACTTTCCCAGTCCTCAAAATAACTTGGGACTATTGAGGATGTCCCAAAGAATATATAATATACAAGTATCCCGCCACATAATGGCACTAGACATATTGCAAAGTAAGAATGCAGTACCATAAGTTATTTATATTCATAGTTATCATTCTCTTTACATCAGTTTCCCTCTCCTGCTCTCTTTTTTTGCTCAACTATTTCATTTCTTTATCTCCCGCCTTTCTTTTTTCAGCTCTTTCTTCTCGAGTCATGGAGTCCTTCCTCCTCCTTTGTCTACCTCTCCTGCTATTGAATCTTTCTGTCCTTCTATCATGATTGTGGACTCAGGCTTTGTGAAACTTTTAACTTCTTTTTCTACTTTCACCTTTCTTTTTGAAACTTACGCCGCCTTTACTTGATTTGATTCCAGCTGCTTTTTACAATATTAATCATTTCCTTTTGCCTTCTCTTTCGTTACTTCTCCTTTTTACTACACCACCTTTCCTCGTCGATTCCACCAGCTAATTAACCACGTTTTTACCTTCTCTTTCGCATTTTAGCCTTCCTTTTTTATTCCACCTATCCTAGTCTATTCCACCTGCTTTTAGTTACTATTACAGTAATAACCTTCAGCACGAGTTTACAAGTACACTCAAACCTCTCTTATCCGGACAGTCTGGGACCAAGGGGTGTCCGTAACTAAGAAATGTCCGTAACTCAGAAATACTTAATTTATTCGGTGTGAACCGTGTATACAATTAATTATTTGATAATTGAATTAGTATATTACTTAAAATTAAAAAATAATACATGAATCAATTTATTTAAAATATGAAGTGATTTTAGTTTGCTTCATAGACTTCAAGCTAGGCTGAGCTGCATCGTCTCTCCAACTTTTTACCAGCATAAGATGTGCAGGGTGTGTGTTGCCTTTGGACTCCAACCACTCCAAAGCAGTATCGAAAGCAGCACAAGCTTGCAATGGAGTAACTGCATTTGAAGAAGCTTCATCTTCATTTTTGGTCTCAGATTCTTCTCTCTCTTGCAAAACATCTTCTACAATTTCTTCATCGTTCATGTCCAAATATCATTCACTGTAGATTTTGGAACACCAAACTGTCCAGACACTGCCTCACTAACTTCCCTTTCTTAACTTCTGATATTATCTCCAGCTTTCTTTCTAGAGTTAAAACGCTACGCTTGGTTTAGTTACCGCGACCTTACCTCCACCACCGCTGGTCGTTGAGTTCTTAGAAGAACTAGCAGCGCACTGCCTTTCAAAGAGTTTTGAGAAGAACTAGCAGCGACGCCGCCGGTCAACGAGTTCTGAGAAGAACTAGCGGTAGACGCACTAACTGCCTGTTGATTCCCTGCTCCATCTCCGCAAACAACGCTACGATCAAATACACTCGAAGTGCCACACGCGAAATATTTTCCCGATTTTATTCGTTTAATTTGGTAGCTTTCCGACTACACTGACGATCCGTACGCAGTCAATAATTTTAGTTGGTGTCCGGTAGACAGAGGTGTCCGTAACTTAGACGAACGGATAAGAGAGGTTCGAGTGTATTGTGTGTCTGCATGTTGTAGCTCATTAGCTCATAAATTATTCATTAATACATACATCCATAGTCAGCCAAAGGTATTATTATATGTGTTTGCATGTAAGGTAGTTAGTATGTGTGTTTGTGTGTCAGGTAATAAGTATGTGTGTTTGTATGTGAGGTAATTAGTATGTGTGTTTGTATATGAGGTAGTTAGTATGTGTGTTTGTATGTGAGGTGGTTTGTATGTTTGTTTTTTCTTATTTGATGTTTGTTAATTGGTATATTGTATAGAAATATCAACAATGTCCTCATCAGAACCTAGTCCAAGATATGGCTTATTCTCTATTAGTAGACATTCTTCTGTATATCTATGGGGTGGACTGGTGGACATAGATGTGCCAGTGGATGACTTGGACTACTTGCATGAATTCAACTCTGCCACAGCAACATGGACCAGACACCAGTTACAAGGTCGTCATCCTCCTGGAGTTTATAATGGTGGATGTGCTACGATAGATGACTGTATGTACTTCTGTGGGGGTGGTGATGAGAGAGGACAGTATACTGGATCATTGTATCAACTAAACCTAACTAATTGGACATGGCAGGAGATGTCTTCTCCAGGAGCTAGTGGTAGTCCTAATGTGATGTATAGTATGATAGACTATAAAAGTTCACTACTAGTACAAGGAGAAAGGGATGAACATGTTAAACTAACTAATGATCATGGAGGAATGTATGCACGTGGTAGACTAACTATTGATCTACATATATTTGACATAGTAACTGGTGAGTCCAAACTATCATGAAATATTTAGTCAAGGTTGTATTTATGGGATGGGGAAGAGAACCATTCAACTTCCCCTCCAAGAAGTTCAGTGTGGTGAAATAATAGCTCTAAAGTTACACACAAAGTGTGTAAATTTGTCCTTCATGTGATACTAGCACATTATACTCAATATAGTGGAGGCACTTGATGATCCTTACCATACCATATGTAATTGTGTAGTAGTAATTAATTATTTAAGTGTATGTTTTGTTAGTTTGTATTGTTATATAATGTGTATTTGTTATTGTCAGTGTGTTTTTTTTAATTACTCTACTCTAATTTATTATTTGTATTTTTATTATTTTAATTAAATAATTTCAGATTACTAAGTCACTAATGACTGTATGTATTGATAGGGACTTGGTCTTCTCCTCCAGTCACTGGAGATGTACCTGATGGTAATGCATACTTTGCCTTCACTAAAGTGAGTCCTCATCAAGTCATAAAATATGGAGGATTTGGCAGTGCCATAGATATGTTGGACTTGTCCACAATGGTAAGTGTATGAAATATCAGACACAACATATGATAGTATTATTTATATTGTTTCTATTTAGCACTGGACTAGACTATGTTCAGTTGGACCTGACTTGAGTCTCTATTCTACTGCTACATGTATAGAGTATAATAGCAGCCACGCCCAACTTCTGATGATTGGAGAAGATAGAGTGTGTTTATTTGATGTGTCCACAAGAGAGTTGAAAGAGATATCAGATACAGACTTGGTATGTAACGTAGGAGTCAAAAAAAAGTTTCGAATTCCGTTCCGTAGTACGGCCCTAAAATGGTAGTTTTTAAACTGTAGTTTTTATCATTGCGTTCCGTACCGTTTTGACTAAACGGCCGACAACATTTACTAAAACGGTAAAAAACGGTGAAGCATTTCCGTCGATTCACAGATATTTTCTAGCTAGAAACTCTTCTATAGCTATATCAGCAAGCTAAGGCCTTGTATCAACCATTAAACGCTACGGGGATAGTGAAAAAAAGCTCGTATAAAATTTTAACTTGCTTCAATAAAGCTGCAGACTGAAGTTCCGACAGGCACAGAGCTATAACGAGGTCCGCACTTCGTAGATCTTCTGTTAGCTACTGATGGACCTCCAGTAGTAAAAAATCTAAGCCCGAGAAGGTCCTAACATCGAGAAAACGTCAATACTGTGCGGTGGTCGAACTAACAATTCTCTGCGAGACAACTTCGAATAGGACGGCTTCAAGTTTTTTTAACCTGAAAAGCTCCGTCTCTGGAGCCAGTAAACAAAAAATCGGAACGTTTTATTGGAAACAATTTTTTATATTTCTTTGAGCGAGACATACGGTGAACGAGAAAGATTAAAACGGTAACGCGGTCGAACGGAACGGCCGTTTTTCAACAAACGGCGTACCATTTCCCCCCCCCGTTTTTAAATTGCGCGACGGCCGTTATACGGAATGGAATTCGAAACTTTTTTTTGACTCCTACTGTAGTAGTTGTTATATTGTGGTAGTATTTTATTAGATATGAGATACTGACTTGGTATGTAGTAGTTGTTATATTGTGTTACTATTTATTAGATATTATTGGTATGACATATGCAACAAATGATTTTTTAATTAATTAATTAATTTAATACTTTTATTAGGGCTTAGTTACTTGAAGGACAAATATTACAGACTTTGTGTGTAACTTTAGAACTATTATTTCACCACACTGAACTTCTTGGAGGGGACCAACAGTGGTGGGGGCTTAGTCACTCCATCTATAATAGTGGGAGGAGTAGGGGGTGGAGCAATGTTACTGTTACTGTCCTTATTTTATTTCTTAAATATTCTGCCAGTAGTTATAATGAATGTATTTTATGTGTCATAGTTGCCAGGTTACGAGTATATGAAGCGAAAGGGTCATAGTGCAACTGTGTTGTCATCTACTCCTACTTTAGTGGAAATATTCGTGTTTGGAGGATGTACACGTGATACATATGGTACATATTGTGTATACTCTACTCATACTCTACTCATACTCGGTGAGTTTTTGTGATTGGATGGTGTCTTTGTTGTGGATGGTGTCTTTGTTGTGGATGGTGTCTTTGTTGTGGATGGTGTCTTTGCTGTGGGTGGATGGTGTCCTTGTTGTGGATGGTGTCTTTGCTGTGGATGGTGTCTTTTCTGTGGATGATGGCTTTGCTGTGGATGGTGTCTTTGCTGTGGATGGTGTCTTTGCTGTGAATGGTGTCTTTGCTGTGGATGGTGTCTTTGCTGTGGATGGTGTCTTTGCTGTGGATGGTGTCTTTGCTGTGGATGGTGTCTTTGCTGTGGATGGTGCCTTTGTTGTGGATGGTGTCTTTGTTGTTGATGTTGTCTTTGCTGTGGGTGGTGTCTTTGCTGTGGATGATGGCTTTGCTGTGGATGGTGTCTTTGCTGTGGATGGTGTCTTTGCTGTGGATAGCGTCTTTGCTGTGGATGGTGTCTTTGCTGTGGATGGTGTCTTTGCTGTGGATGGTGTCTTTGCTGTGGATGGTGTCTTTGCTGTGGGTGGATGGTGTCTTTGCTGTGTATGGTGTCTTTGCTGTGGATGGTGTCTTTGCTGTGGATGATGGCTTTGCTGTGGATGGTGTCTTTGCTGTGGATGGTGTCTTTGCTGTGAATGGTGTCTTTGCTGTGGATGGTGTCTTTGCTGTGGATGGTGTCTTTGCTGTGGATGGTGTCTTTGCTGTGGATGGTGTCTTTGCTGTGGATGGCGTCTTCATTGTGGTTTGTGTCTTTGCTGTGGATGGTGTCTTTGCTGTGAATTGTGTCTTTGCTGTGGATGGTGCCTATGCTGTAAATGGTGTCTTAGTTGCGGTTGGTGTCTTTGCTGTGGATTGTGTCTTTGCTGTGGACTGTGCCTTTGCTGTGGATGGTGTCTTAGCTACGGATGTAGTCTTTGCTGTGGATTGTGTCTTTGCTGTGGATTGTGTCTTTGTTGTGGATGGTGTCTTTGTTGTGGATGGTGTCTTTGTTGTGGATAGTGTCTTTGTTGTGGATGGTGTCTTTGCTGTGGGTGGATGGTGTCCTTGTTGTGGATGGTGTCTTTGCTGTGGATGGTGTCTTTGTGTGGATGGCTTTGCCTGTGGATGTGTCTTTGCTGTGGATGGTGTCTTTGCTTGGGTTTTGCTGTGGATGATGTCTTTGCTGTGGATGGTGTCTTTGCTGTGGATGATGGCTTTGCTGTGGATGGTGTCTTTGCTGTGGATGGTGTCTTTGCTGTGGATGGTGTCTTTGCTGTGGATGGTGTATTTGCTGTGGATGGTGTCTTTGATGTGGATGGTGTCTTTGCTGTGGATGGCGTCTTCACTGTGGATTGTGTCTTTGCTGTGGATGGTGTCTTTGCTGTGGATTGTGTCTTTGCTGTAAATGGTGTATTAGCTGCGGATGGTGTCTTTGCTGTGGATTGTATCTTTGTTGTGGATGGTGCCTTTGCTGTGGATGGTGTCTTTGCTGTGGATGGTGTCTTTGCTGTGGATGGTGTCTTTGCTGTGGATGGTGTCTTTGCTGTGGATGGTGTCTTTGCTGTGGATGGTGTCTTTGCTGTGGATGGCGTCTTCACTGTGGATTGTGTCTTTGCTGTGGATGGTGTCTTTGCTGTGGATTGTGTCTTTGCTGTGGATGGTGCCTTTGCTGTAAATGGTGTCTTAGCTGCGGATGGTGTCTTTGCTGTGGATTGTGTCTTTGCTGTGGACTGTGCCTTTGCTGTGGATGGTGTCTTAGCTACGGATGGTGTCTTTGCTGTGGATGGTGCCTTTGCTGTGGATTGTGTCTTTGCTGTGGATGGTGTCTTTGCTGTGGATGGTGTCTTTGCTGTGGATGGTGTCTTTGCTGTGGATAATGTCTTTGCTGTGGATGGTGTCTTTGCTGTGGATGGAGCCTTTGTTGTGGATGGTGTCTTTGTTGTTGATGTTGTCTTTGCTGTGGGTGGATGGTGACTTTGCTGTGGATGGTGTCTTTGCTGTGGATAGTGTCTTTGCTGTGGATGATGGCTTTGCTGTGGATGGTGTCTTTGATGTGGATGGTGTCTTTGCTGTGGATGGTGTCTTTGCTGTGGATGGTGTCTTTGCTGTGGATGGTGTCTTTGCTGTGGATGGCGTCTTCACTGTGGATTTTGTCTTTGCTGTGGATGGTGTCTTTGCTGTGGATTGTGTCTTTGCTGTCGATGGTGCCTTTGCTGTAAATGGTGTCTTAGCTGCGGATGGTGTCTTTGCTGTGGATTGTGTCTTTGCTGTGGATGGTGCCTTTGCTGTGGATGGTGCCTTTGCTGCGGATGGTGTCTTAGCTGCGGATGGTGTCTTTGCTGCGGATGGTGTCTTTGCTGTGGATGGTATCTTTGCTAGTCTGTATCATCAGTAGTGCATCACTAATGGTAGAGTATAAAGTCTGTATATTTATTTGATTTTTTATTCACTAGACATTCACATGGTTTCTTTGCTGTGGATGAAGTCTTGTTTAGTATTCATTTATAAATATTATAGTTATTGTAGTATTTTTTTTATCTTTGTAGCAAAAGAACCATCAGATAAATGGTGGAGGTTTGATAATTTTATTACTGGAGAAGAGTTGAGAAGAACTTCTTACAGATCTGATGTGACATTTCGAACTCAAGAAATTCCTGAAGGAGTTGAACATGCAAAGGAAGTCAAAGTAGCTGCTGATGGAAATGAGAAGCAAATTAAAACTAATAATCTAACACAAGAACCTGAGACTATTTCCTCACAAACTTCTCCTTCACCTGCTCATCCTCCTCCTAATCCAGCTTCCACATCTACTTCAGAAGGAGACAAAGATGGCGTTAACAATAGTCATTCAGATTGTAAGGGGATATCTAAGTTATTAATTGGATCAGGTGACAATAGTAAATTAATTATTTTTAGCATCAGTTTGCTTGGTATTGTGATGAACCAAGGAGCTCAATGCCACATTTTTTCTGTAGTTACGAAATGAAATAAATTAATTTTTTCAGGTACTTTGTTTAATGCATGAAATGTTTGTTCAAGCTTACAGTGATTCCAACTTAAGGAGTGGATTTTTTAAAACTAATGTATAGAGCCTCACTACAGTCATTTAACATACACATACCTTCTCATCATCCCAATAATATTTCCAATAGTAAAACTGCCTGTTTAGAGACTGGAATATGGGGAACAGCACTTTTCTCATTAACTCTAATACATTTTACGCTTTTTTTTTGTAAGTCAAGATTTTGCGGTAGTTCGTCATTAAGCGTAGCTAGTTAGCAAGCTACGGTTGAACGGTAATTTCCTGAGTACTGTCCCTAACTGCAAGCGGCTGTATGGATTCTCATTGTTCTACTAGCAGCATTAAGTGAATGCGAAATCAGTCAAAATTGTTGGCTGATATGTGACCGTCTACAGGAAAATCGGGCACAACGCGGCCCCAACAAAAAATATTTTTTTTGCACTTACACACTCCTCGGCAAGCAGATATTAAGCTCTCCAAGTTTTATCTCCGTAGCTTTAGCCATTCCCGCTATATATCACCTAACCGTTCCCTTCGTTAGGCTTATTTAATACAATTTTAAGAACTAAATCAATCTTTTTGCGACGTCTACGCATGCCGCATTGTGCCCGATTTTCCCGTAGATGGTCACATATTACTAACATGGAGCCAAGCATATCCAAGGAGTCCTCTTTTTCAAGAGCTGAAGGTGTTTAACGCTCCCAAGCATTCAGTTTTCTGACAACATCAGGGCGATGCAGTTGGAGTCGTACGGGTTATGCAGCTCCAGAGAGCAGCTAAAACGCTGGCCGTGATAGGCAGTAGTATCATAAAACTTGATCCCACGGGCCTGAGATACAACCGTAGCTAAAATAGCCATATCCATACAACAGTTAGCTGTAAACTGACGCCTCTTGTGCCTTTGACACATATACACATGCGCTGTATTGTGACGTCATGTTTACGTGTACTAAAGGCCCACAACACACTCTAAATGTCATCATTTGATGACCCTTACCATACAAAAAATTTTTGGTGAAAAGCAGCCACAAATCACTTAATTTTCAAGATATAGCTACCAAAGTTATACAACGTAATAATTTTAAGGTGATTTTACATCATGTGTCAAAATTTATAGAGATATAACTCAATAAATAAAAAAATCCTGGCTTAAACACTTTTTACCTTCTAATTTAAAATATTGTGAGATTCAAATTTTGTGTGCCCACAAAATCAGGCTCACAGTATCAGTATACTAAGTTATAGTGATAAGGAAAAATAATTTTTTTTTTCAGCTTAAACACTTCCAAATTCACTGTCTTGAAGCTCCCATTTCCATTTTTTATAACCACAAAAATAACCACAAATACACAAAATGTTTTTGTCAGTATGTTAATATGACAATAATGTATAATACTACAAATGTTTAGCTTTCTATTACACATACTTGAGAAATTATAGCTGAATTAGCAACCTTAACCAAAAAGCTTAAAAAAATCCACTCTTTAAGCTGGAAGAACTGTATATAGGGCTATAACTCTGGCTTGGTGAAGCTAGATCCTGAATCTCAATGTGTAAGTCTTAATTCTCTCTCTAATGCAAAATCATGCAACACATTAAAAGAATCAATTTTGAAAGTGAATAAAGCACAGACTTTAGGGATTCATACAGGATTTTTTTTATAGGTTAGGGGGGGGGAATTTGTGGAGTTACAAAAAAGTATCTGACAAGGAGGGCACATCACATTCATAATTACTGTTTTAAATGCACATAAAGTGAAAGTGTTAATTAAATGCTTTTGAGCTTAGCTAAAATTATATTTAATGTTGTCAACCAAGAATGAAAATGTTGATTAACTACTAAATGGCTAGTGTTTCTATATAGAGCTCAAGATACCCATGTGCTGTACACTATGCATTGTCGTGAATCTCAGAAAGTTTTGCTCAAGAAAGTGTGCTGCACACACTACTGAAGGAGAGAGTTCATCTGAACCTACATGTAAGATTCAGGCTGTGTGCAGATTAGTGATCAGGATTCTCAAGCTTCACGTGCTCCTCTAAAAACGAAACTCACAAAGGCTGAAACTTTGATTTTGAATTTCTACCGCAAAGCCACCACAAAACTTTACAAACAAATGGTCAAGTATATAAAGTAGGTAGCTATAACCTTATAACAAGCAAAATAGGCTTCTAAAATCCTGAAAATTAACCGGAACCAGTCCATCTTTCAGCAAATTTCAAGGAGACTCTGAGGAATTAGCCCCATCACCAGTAGGAAAAACTTTATCCATATTCTTCCAAAATGCTGAGGGACTCTCTATAGGCTTCCGAGTGTATGAAGTCCGGAGGCAAAATAAAATTAGGTGCACAGCATCCTAAAAATTATCGGTCAAAAATATTTCTCGATCTCTGTTTTCAGATAATTAAAAATACACAATCAGCCCGTACGGGTTCAATAGTTTTTTAAAGGAAGTGCAATGCCTACTTTACGTATAATAAAAAAAGAAATAATGGCTTAATCTAAAATAGATTTTTTTTTAAATTCAGAAAACTCGGACCGGTTCTCGCCCGCATATACGCAGTTACGGCGTTGAAAGGGTTAAAAGCTAAAGGAGGTTTGACCGTAAGAGGAATATGCGACTGGAACCATGCAACTGAGCTTTTAAAGCTGCATGACTCTTCTAAATTGCACAAGGATGCAGTTATAGCTGCTAGAATGGCTGAGCAATCTGCAAGACCAGGTAGTGTCCTAGATCTTTGTGTAGCAGCTACTACAAGACAATTTGTTTGGAGAAGAACGACAGAGAAACCATTCTGTTCTTCTCAAGCTTCTAAGGTCTATGGGTTTTTTTGGCATAAAATTGTATTCCACACATGACAACATTCGAAGGTCTAGTAAATAACAGATAACTAATGGTGACGAAATATGGAATGCCATGTTGAGCAAGGCCCTTCAAGTGCTCACTACATTTCCCAATTTTCATCACAGCTCTGTTGACTGCAGTAGATAGTTGGATTGAGTATAAGCTTTTGACAAGTTTGCAATCCATCCCATTTTTTCCCATTATGGCTGACAAGTGTGAGGATGTCAGCACTCAGGAGGAGCTTTTCATTTATTGCAGATGGATAGTAAATGATTGTACTGAAGAGCATTTGATGTTAATGTTGTGTATCAAAGCAACGGATGCTGAGACCATTCCAACTGCCGTTACTTCCTATATTGAGTCTAAGAATTTAAAGGTACAGTAAGATACTAGGGCAAGGTTGTGATGGAGCAGTACCATTCTCTGGACAGCATGCAGGAGTTCAAAGGTGAATGCGTGTACATGCTGGGCATGCAATCTACATTCATTTCTCATGTCACCATTTGCAATCAGCGATCAAGCTGCACAAAGTATTCCACAAATTCAAAGAATGTTTGGAATGATTATCAGTCTCTGGAAACTGTTCTTCTATTTTCCTGCAACAGCTGAAAAGTTGAAGGAGGTACAGGCCATCTTGAATTTACCAGAGTTAAAGATAGTCAAACCAAGTAGCACGCGTTGGCTATCCAATGAGTGCTGCATGAAAGCCATTTGCAAAGAACTCCCAGCCATAATATTGACCCTGCACCAACTGTATGAGGCCTCAGGTGATGCTGAGGCTTGCGGAGTCCAATTGTTGCTCACAAGTTTCAATGGAATTGCATCAGTAGTTCTTCTCTCTGAAATATTAGATACTTTGGCAAAATTCGACTGATTTATGCAGAGAAAAGCAGCAAACTTTTCCAGACTAAAAATTATGTTAGAAACCTTTGTGGAACATCTCGTATTTTACAACTCAGTTGTCTGAATGGTGTTCAGAAGTTAGCGAAACAGTAGAAAATCTGTGAACTGAATATGGTATTTTTGTTCACGATTACATTGGGATTACAAGACTAAGCAAAACATTAGCCATTTCTTCCCTTGAGCAATTTCAACCACTGCTGCTGTTCCTTACATCAATACTGTCATAGAAAACATACATACTCGATTTTTTAGCAAAGAGGTTAGCATTTTGGTAGCAATGGCCATCTTCAGTCCTGCCCAGTCACCTAATTCTAACCAGGATTCCTTCAGCTCCCATGGAACCAACAAAATCAAACTGTCAGCAGCATTGTATGGTGAAGAAGTGGAAATTAAACTCTTTGACATTGTTTTCCAATCACCAGAAGTGTTAGATGGTGATGGACAATGGCCAACTCATTGGCTCATTAGTGTATTTCTTATTTTATGTTTACTACTGGGCTTCTTTTAGACTTACCTACCTATAGTCATTTGATTATCTTACCAATAAATTGCGCGTTTATGGAGACGTTTTTGGGTACGGGGTGAAAATTGCGAAATAGTTGTCAGATTGTAAATAAAAATCAATATTTCTTGGAACTGGATCACTGAATTGTGCATAAAATTAGGATTCTATTCAGTGATCCAGTTCCACAAATATCGATTTTTATTTACATGTTGACAACAAGTAGCATACCCCCTTAGAATAAAGAATGCGTGAGTTAAATGACATGAAAATTTTACTATTTACAAAAAAGAATGCAGTGGAACAGGCTTAAAGAGAAGAAGTCATATCTTGTAGAGCTGCATGTCAGCACAGACATGAGTACTTGTGCTGGTAGTATTGTGCTTCATGGATTTCTCGATATACGGCAGTGTTGTGAGAACTGTATCAGGATTGGCAGGAGGTGCATCAATCAGTGGTCCAAATAACAACTTGATAGCAAGGGAAAGCTCAGTGTGTTTCAATTTTGCAACTCTTGCCATGTAAACTGACATTCTGCATGAGGTGAATCACCACTAGTAGTGTTGGTGACATTACGCCAGGCAACGTCCGAATTGAATGCAGCTAATAAGTGTTTATGTAGTTGTTGCAACAATGGAATGATAGTCCTTCACAGACTCTGACATCAGGTGGAATGGGTTCTATCTGACCCTCAATGTGGTAGAATTCTACCAGCTTGTTGAATTCATCCTTTGACAAGCGTCGTATTTTGGGAACTATAACAAGTTCTTGTGGTCCTACACAAAAAAATTGGCGGATTATACAAAGTACAGTATTGTTATTAAGAATAAAAATGCAAACTGTTTTATTCCCCACTTAGCATTCTAACAATTATGCAACAATATTACACCTTGTGCATTTTTAGTGAATTGTATTGCCATACTGTGAGATTCCTTGCAGCCATGTGTAGTGTACACCTGAAGGTTGATAGTATCGAACCAAGCATTAGTCATGCTTGTGAGATTCAGCAAACCCTCATAGATGCCTGCACTTTGTGCAGTTATAATAGCAGCAGACTTTCTGAATTGAAGAACTTCATCGTAAGAGCAAGTAAAGCTGTACTCATGCAGCGTGTCAATCAGCTCTCTGGAACCAAACTGGTGTTAAAGATTGAGAGCGAGTCCAAGTGTTGTTTGATTGAATGTTTTGTTTATCAAAGTTTGTATAGACTGAAGTACTGAGTGACTTTTAGGTTACTTTTCCATTAGAAACAAGCTCACTGATCAGACATAGTAAAGCACTAGAAGTATTATCTTCAGCATTAGCTTTAGAAAAACTACCAATATCATATTCCTGAAACTTTTCTGTGGTTACTAGATTATAGATAGATTTGACAACATCAGCAACTGGATTACATCATTTGCTGCTACAAGTTTAAGGTTTTGTGGTGTGTGTTCATGCAAACAAACTAAACTTGCACAACCATCTATTTTCGTCATGAGTAGACTGTTCTGGAAATGGGACTTAAGCATTTGCACTAATTAGGCACGTCTGTATCAATTAGGATTTTCTTCACTGCCTACCTCTTCCATTCCTTCAGAGTCACCAAATTTAAACTTTGAGAGGCTTGTTGATTACAGATTATACAACTCAACAGTGTTCCATATCATCATGGGCTCTTTGTTAATCCCTACAATGACATCATTTAAATCATGCTCCACATGATTGAACAACATTGTTGTAGTCTTTGAAGTGGATGGTGTCTTTGTTGTGGAAGGTGTCTTTGTTGTGGATGGTGTCTTTGAAGAAGAATCCTTAGGTATACATACATTTTGATGTGTATGTTAGACACACAACTCTTGTGAAACTTGATGGTTTGAGGATTTTCTTTAAGTGACTGTTGTACTTGATGGTGCAAGGCATCATTTTCTTTACTAGACTGGATAATATTTTCCAATCTTGCTGCACTTCCTGTCAATAGAGGGCCTTGTTTATGATAGTTGAACAAACAGGTATCTGTTGGTGAATCCATATTGATGTACTTAGCTGACCGATCCCTTTAATCCTGTCATCATGACTACCATGCATGAACACTGACAACTGAGAAGCCACCCTTTTCCAATGAAATACTGTTACTATAATGTAATATATATATATATATATATATATCTGCAGAGAGTGAGGTGCATTAAACTAGTAAGTTATGATGGACAGGTAAATATAATAAAAAGCATTGATTGGAAAAACATTTGGTAAGTCTGTAAATCTTAAGGGTGGCCGCACACCGCCTACGCAATTTTTTGTTGATGGTTGCTATGCACGATTACTTCTATTGTATACTCACAGGGGCTTCTCTACTACAACACAAGGACAAAGTACCTGCCGAAGGATCCGCTCACTAATTTTAGAGCGAATCCGGAGGAAATATCTGGGCCTGGTTATAAAACTTTGTAACACTTTTTTGTTGCGAAGTGATAAGTTGGAGCTCCGCAATTTGGTGCACTACTAGCCAAGCCGATACTCTACTGCAAGACAACGAGTTCTCCATTTCAATATTACTCTATGATTTATTCGCAATTTTTTCTTTTTATAAGATATCGAAAAATTCTCATTGTGGTGCAGTTCATTTTTTGGGGTTTACCCGTGTGTAAAATTTTTGTGCCGTTCTCATTATTAGATTCCAAGAAAAACTCATACAAAATTTGGAACTTTAACTCCACTCGCAATTCTTAAGAAATAGCCCCACCCCCATATCTCGTACTATGAGTACGCGAGCAATTTTTTTTTTCAATTAGTTTGTATTGGTTCTAATAATAGCCCGCCTATATCAATAGTAAACAAACATTAATACAGCAATAACAAGAGAGTCAGAAGAGAGAGCAGTTTATTGGAGATAGCCAGAGGTGAAGGTATTAGATCTGCGCAGCTTGGGAAGTCTTCGCTCTGCAGAAATCGAGCCTGGTGGATCCATCTGCTTGAGTTCAGGTGCACAGAGTTCGGAGAACGGCTACAGGAGGAGAAGCAGCCTGGTGTACCTTGCCACGTGAGCTCAGACGACGTATGAAGAGTTGCTGTAAACGGATGAGACAACAAGAAGCTAAACTAAAACACCACAACTTCGCAAAGTATACTTCTGCTACTTCTGAGTGATTGTTTCTGTTCACGTATTATCGAATGGTGGGGTATTGGCGGGGAATAAATTAATGTCCGGATCTACAGGCGGTGCGCGTTGCTATGTGCGGCCACCCTTAAAGAATGCTCAAAAATATATAATAAACATTATATTTATAGAATTATAAAGTGCTTCTAGTTTAAACTCACTATAATAAATAAGTTCAAATGTATATGTTGTGTTTGTGATGGGTTCCAATTTACTTTAAATGTTAATATTAATCATTGAAACAAGAACACAACAACACGTTCACATAATCACTGAATAAGCTAGACTGACTGGAATGATGAGTTCTAGAACATATATAGCATGCTGTATGTCTGGGTATGAATAGAGGTGAAAACAATAATAAACACATGCGGTAATGGATCAATAGAACTGAATAAGGTGTGATGTGGTGGCAATTAATTAAAGGTAAACATGTCTGGAGTAGGATACACTACAGTTTCCTCCTTACGTAAATGAAATTGGGGTTAGGAAAAACCATAGTATTCTGGTCGATGACGATTCCGGGTAGGATATTTCTTCACTGTTCTTGAACTAGCACTGGTAGAAATTGGTAATGTTCCACTTACAGAATCGTCTGGTTCGGCTACAATTATTGGAATTTCTTCTTGATGATCAGGGTCTGTTCCACATTCTTCTCCCACAGCTTCTTGTGACTCTACTGAAGTCTCATCTAGTTCATAAGAGACATTCAGGTCCATCTCACAATCATTATTTCCAGCTTTTGGTCCCATTCCATATACCTGGTTAATATGTCTATGCCATACTCCTTTCTCTGTCTCAATTTCATATGACAGTGGACCCACACTCTTTTAGACACTTCCTGATATCCACTTCTCCCCAGTTCCATAATTTCTTGCCATTACGTTTTGTCCAAGCAATAGTTCCCTAAGTCTGGAGTTCTGTCCATGCGTCTGCACTTGTTTTGATTGATGATCTAGAACGTGACTCTCACAATTTGGCTTCAGTAATTCTAATCTAGTACGGAACTCTATTTTTATGAACAGTGATGCTAGTGTGCATGCTGTTGTCGAATGAGGAGTTGTGCCATAACGCAAAAGAAAGTTTTCCAGCTAATGATGAACAGATCTCTTCGTAGCTCCACTAGCTTTCATAGCTTTCATATTCTTTCTCAATAGCAACATTGCTCATGTGTGCATGTCACTGGCCACGTGATCCTTGTAGCAGGAAGCTCAAAATTTCTTGAACCATTAATAAAGCCACAATTGAAGTTTCTCATGCATCGAAGCTTGTCTTGAAACTTTATACACACTGAACACTTCAACGATTCTACTAAATTTCTATGGCAGGAAGATTAAATCCTGAGTGGAAGCCTAACGTTGACGACAGTTCTAGTTTCAGTTCAGAAATGGAAAAGTTAACTGCTCCAACAAAAAGAAGAGCATTGACAGTGGCTACGGTAAAGCGCTGGATAGCCAAGAGAGACCAGGACTTGAACATAGCTACTTGGCTTACCTATACTGCGTCAGATCATGTAACAAAATTAACTGGATTTTGTCCGTGACCCAAAGCTATTTCGAGCTCCGAAATTAATGCTTCATTGAAATTCACATGGTTTCACCTCGTCTTGCACTACTTGTGCTATTAATCTGAAGTTTAAGGGTTTTCATGCTATTATATCTCGAAATAGGTGTATTTAGAATTAAATGTCTTATAATTAAAAATTGTAAATGAATTTGAATTCAAATCTTGATATTTGTTTCATGTTTGATTATTAGGTAAAGTGATTCCTGAGAAGTTCACTGATGAGGTGACATCAGCAATATTTAATAAACAAAGCATCAGAAGAAAGATAGCCAATATTCTACTGAAAGGACTCCCTGGATCTGGCAAGACATCGTTGTTGGATCGTCTCCTGAACAAGCCACTTGGTGTGTACTATCCCTCCACTGGCATGTGTGAGAAAATAGTCATAGTTCAAATCGGCCCCTCCTCCACACATACTTCAGCTTACACCAGTGAAGACAACACATGGAAAGTCACTGACTTTGATGAGTCTGTGGTTTCTCAGTTAGACAGTTGCAAGGTGTTCATTCCACAGAGAAGCAGCGGTAGTCCACGACTACGTCTTCAACATCACAGAGCAAGTGCATCCAAGCTAGACCAGCCAGTGTCTGACATCGAGCACCATGTGAAAGAAGTCCTTGAAAGACACCAGATCAAAAATATTGTAGATTTGCAAACCAAAAATTCTCTTTACATCAGAGATACAGGCGGACAGGTGGAATTTCAAGAGAGCCTTTCTCTTCTGATCTTTGGTCCTTCTATTTTTATCTTTGTCATGAGAACTGACATTGACATTCATACAAAGAACATCATTCAGTACAGATTAGCCAATGGAGAAATTATCAACCAGTATCAATCCTCTATTTCTACAATGGATGCTCTCATTCAATTCCTTACCAGTGTCTCTGCCATACAGACTACTGAAGATAGTGTTTTCCAGGTAAATGGTGCCTCTGTGTGTCGTAAGCCTATGGTCTTTGTAGTTGGTACACACGTCGATAAGCTTGGTTCTGAAGCTAGTGATATTCTTGACAACATTAACAATATGTTGCATGACATGATTCATCAAATGAAGTTTTCTCACTTAATTTGCCCAGCTGATAGTCTCTTGAAGAAAGTGATGTATGAGGTAGACAATACCAATGAAGAAGACAAGCAGTTTCACTGTCTTCGCTCTGATATCAACCAATACATTAGAAGCAAAAGTGATTTTGAAGTCGAGTATCCGGTGAGCTACCTTTTGTTTTGCCTAGAACTTCAGAACATCAACGAAACTGTTATCTCTATCAGTCGCTGCAAAACGTTAGCAGCAAAATTTTACATTGATGAAACAGAGATAAAGTCTCTTTTAGATTTTTTGCATTTCAGATTAGGAATTATTCAGTACTACGATGTTGAAGGTATCTCAGATGTGGTTATCAAAGAGCCCCAAGTTCTCTTTAACAAAGTCACTCAACTGATAGTAAATACTTTTTTGTGCAGAATACCTCTACCTATGAGTCAACGAGAGAGTTTTTGCCAAAGAGGTATTTTAGAATTCTCAGCATTTGAAGGCCTCATTGGAGACAACGACCAAATGACATCGCAGCAGTTTCTCAAGTTTCTCCTTCACCTTCGTATAGCTGTTTCCTTTACAGACAACAGTGGAGTGCTCAAATATTTCATTCCTTCAGTTCTGAATCATGTCGAAAAATCTCCATCAGATACAATTGACACTGTTATTGCTCCTCTTGCTGTCACTTTCAAACTTGGTCACTGTCCTAAAGGTCTGTTTGGTATGCTCATTTCCTACTTATTGAATCCTGAAGGAGATCAGAATCTAACATTTGATTTACTTGAAGACCAAATTTACCAAGACCAAGTATCATTACGAGTGAACTCTTCAGTAGATGTGGACCAAATTTGTCTCAGGAGTCATCTCTCTTATCTTGAAGTCAGTGTTGTCCTAGAGAATTATCCTCCCTCAACTAGTTCTACAGTGGTATGTATTCCCAGGGCAACCACACCCAATGAAGTGTGCTGTGGCATTCGGTTAACTCTGGATAACTGTCTTCAACTGTCTCTCCAAAAGCTTCACTATGACTTCACCAAAATAACCCCTTGTTTTACTCTCAAATGTCCTCAGGAGAATTGTTTGAAATTTCATGAAGTTGAGTTGAGAAAGCAATTGTATTTCATGCGCTGCAGTGGTCATTTCGGCAGAATACAACCTCCAGAAAGTGGAATGTTTTGGTTTACCAAAGGTAAATGGTGTTTTTAGGTATTTATTTATAGAATATGGTATTAATAGTATGCTTGTGTTATGGAAAGTTTTATTTTATTAACACCTTCTCTGCCTTGTGCAGCTACATTAAGTAAGTCACTTGAAACACTTTTTTGAATTAATAAGTCTTACTAAACCATATTACAATTGGATTCACTGCAAGATAAAGTATAATACAACTCTAATAACCAGATATCTATAGATTGACAAGCAATTTAGAATGCTACACATAGATACAATGTAATACCACTTTGAAAATTATAATAAAACCTAAGTATAATAAGTTGAAAGTGTGTATGAACAACTGGGATTTTAGTTTCTTCGAACACTTTTCCCAATTTTGGATACTTGCTATCATATTTTTATTTTTATCTAGCAATAATTTAAAAATTTGAGGACTGTTGTGAACTGCATGAAGTCAAATTAGTTGTTTTGGTTAATAATTGCAGGTTAGTAATTATTTTTAGCAAATTCATTGTAAATTTCTTTAGAATCTTCTACTAATTCAAAGCCTACACAAGCTGACACGAATATTTCCAAACTATCAAGTAAGTTGTTCAAGATTATTATGTAGGACTTTCCTAACGGTTTTCACTTCTGTGTATAATAGACTCAGACCAAGTTGGCCCAAGTTGTGAAGAAAAACCAACTCAGAGTACTTCTTTAAGTGATGTCAATTCTACTCAAATATGCAACAGTACATCTTCAGAAAATGTCAAATGTATGTTATCTCTGTTTGTTTGTTTGTTTGTTTGTTTATTTATTTGTTTGTTTGTTTGATTACTTCAGCCCTTCCCTTTACCATGAAAAAATTAATCATATTGAAGTGGACTGATAAGAGTGGCCAACCAAAGACTCTTAGACTCAGAGATGAGATGAGTCCCAAATGGCGTGAGGCTGGAGAACTGTTGGATTTAACTGCAGCTAACTTGGAATGTATTTCTGCAAAACATCATGGAGATGTCAGAGAATGTTTGCGAGATGTTCTTCGAGACTGGGTCCAGAGTGATTCAGATTACCCAGCAACTTGGGGTGGTCTGTTATCATTACTAGATGACTTGCAACTTCATGCATGTGCCAAGTCTTTACAAGCAGCTTTGGAATGCAGTCCAGATTCATTATTATAGCAAGTTTTTGAAAGCATCATTTTTTTTTAATATTTGTACACGATCTATAGCAAAAATCAATGTTTTTAGTATTAAAATATGCTTGTGGTATGAATCTCATACAAAATGAGTAGCCTCTTTTACTTTATTTTTAGCTATTCATGTATTTTTCTTAGCTAATATAAGAGGAGTGCATAGTAGGAGTGGGCGGTATGTCGATTAGTCATTTTATTATTTGGTGTTGCCAAATGTATTCAGTTCGGTATCGCCAGAAATCACTGCATAAAACCCGAATATTTTTTTCCTTTGTTTTTTTTTCTTTCCCATATCTCTGGGCTTGATTCTGATATCGTCCACTCCTAGCCTGTATAGTAGTACAAGGGATGAGGAATCTCAGGATGAGGAGTGTATGAGTGGTACAAGGGATGAGGTATCTCAGGATGAGGAGTGTATGAGTGGTACAAGGGATGAGGTGTCTCAGGATGAGGAGTGTATGAGTGGTACAAGGAATGAGGTATCTCAGGATGAGGAGTGTATGAGTGGTACAAGGGATGATGTAGCTCAGAATGAGGAGTGCATAAGTGGTACAAGGGACCAGGTATCTCAGGATGAGGAGTGTATGAGTGGTACAAGGGATGAGGTATCTCAGGATGAGGAGTGTATGAGTGGTACAAGGGATGAGGTATCTCAGGATGAGGAGTGTATGAGTGGTACATATGCATTTGTCAGTTACTACAGGACAGCCCACTTGATTCTACATCTGTCCTTAATCAGTACTGTTCATATAAACTGCACTTGTCTGTTCCTACAGTAAACTTCATAAACTCTAGACCTGTACTGTACCACAGCACTCCACTTACCATGCATCTGTCCTTGACTTCGTGATACTTCATATTACCTATCATTAATCCTGGACAAGTACACTTCATATGACCATATCCGGGAGAAGCCATCGGCATTGGTCAGCTCCTCCCCCGGCACATAGAGCATCTGGTCCACCCTTCCTTGCAGCTTCAGCGAGAATCTTCTCAGCCGGGGGTTGAGGGTGGAACCCGAACTTCCGCTCACGAGGGCAAGGTTTAGCTTGTGATCCGTCTTCACCATCACCGGTCGTCCAAATAGATAGATGTCAAAGTGGTCCAAACAGCTCAGCACAGCCAGCGCCTCCTTCTCAGAGACTGAATATCTCTGCTCTGGACCCTTCAGGATTCTCGAGAAGAACCCCACAGGCAGCTCCGTGTCACCTCTGACCACATGCAGGCATCCGCCCACTGCCAGATTGCTGGCGTCTGTATATAACATGAATTGGTTTGACGCACTTGGGATTGACAACACACAATGGTTACATAATGAACACTTTAGCACACTAATGGCAGACTCACCCTCCCGAGTCCACACAACCCGATCAGATGCCTCCTTGGTGGTAAGGGGTGTCAGCACAGCAGCATGGTCCGTGAACGTCGGTAGAATCCGACCACGCCCAGGAAGGACTTGAGCTTCCGTTTGGTCGTTGGCAACGGCCATTCGGCAAGGGCAGTGACCCTATCCTCTGGCACTACCATTCGCCCTTCTCCAACCAAATGCCCGAGATATCTAAGCCTCTTCCTGCCAAACCTACATTTCCTGAGCTTAACCTTTAACCCCGCATTATTCACACACTCTAGCACTCTCTTTATGGCAACCACATGCTCTTCCCAAGTTTTAGTATAAATGAGGATGTCATCCCTGCCACATCTCTGACCTCACCTAGGACTCCATCTACCATAGCTTGGAATATCGCAGGGGCATTCTTAAGTCCAAACGGCATGCGTCTAAACCTGAAATTACCCCAGGGAGTCCCGAAAGTTGTAATGTTACTGCTACCTTCAGCTACCTACCCGCAGTTAGGTCAAGGGTGGTTAGACAACCGCAATTACCCGCTCTGTCCAGTAATTCCTCCAAGGTGGGCATGTAGTGTCGTACCTGGGGGGTCACCTCATTAACCGCCCGGAAATCCACACAAACTCTCACCGACCCATCAGGTTTCTTAACTGGTACAATAGGGCTACACCATTCTGTGTTGCTCACCCTCTCAATAACACCTTCTGCAGCCATCTTGTCAATGGATTCTTTCGCCTTATCTCTCAAGCTGAAAGGTATGCGTCTAACCGGAAGATTGACCGGTCGCGCCTCTGGAATTCGGTTAATGTTGCACTCTGCATTACCACATAACCCAGGTGATTCACTAAAGGTATCCCGATACTGTTCTAGTAGCTCGTCTAACTGGCTCTGGCTAAACCCTTCACACGGTTCCTCGGACAACCCATTGCCCACAACCCCACTAGACTCCTCCTCTATTGCTACCACAGCCCGATACACACACCTTTCCTTGTACACCTTTAAGTTATTTATATGTGCAACTCTCCCTTTAGTTGGTAAACCATCCCGCTTAATTAGGTAATTGACCTTGCTCAGTACCCTCGCAACCTCATAAGGCCCCTCCCAGGAAGCTTGGAATACACCACTCCTGCCCGGCACTTTCATGAGCACATGACTACCTACTTCTAGGGATCTCTCTACTCTTGTTTGATTAAGTTTCTCTCTCTGCTTGTCTTTGCCTTGCTTTCTCTTACATACACTTAGGTCTGTTAGTTCTGCCACTCTCTGCTGTAGATTGTCTATCCACTTGGTAATAGGTACACCCTCACAGACATCCTCTACCCACCCAGAGTATACTAGATCAAGTGGCCCCCTCACGTTAAACCCGTACACCAAGTCAAAGGGACTTAGACCTGAGTCTCGATGCGGCATTTGCCTTAGGGCAAACAGTGCTAATGGAAGGAAGCGAACCCAGTCTAGACCTTTTAGACCAGCCTTGGTAAGCATTGGCTTAAGGGTACCATGCAAACGCTCAACGACCCCGTTCCCTTGCGGGTGGTAAGGGGCCGTGAGTATCTGACCACACCCAAACAGCTCACATGCACGAGAGAACACTTTGCTGGTAAACACAGTGCCACGATCTGTGAACACTGTATCGGGAAGACCTGTACGACTCATAATGCTGACAAAGGCTTCGGCTACCTCAGGGGCAGTAACATTTTTCAAGGGAACTGCTTCTGGCCACCGGGTGGCCATGCAGGCGTAGGTGAGGATATATTGAGCACCACCCATCCCCTTGGGTAAAGGACCGACAATATCTGTTCAGGGGGCGTAACTTCCTGAGCTGTGATTGTAAGATTGTATTGGGGCGTGTAGTTGGTTATGTTCGAAGGACCAGGCGCTATCTAGATCTCGCTGGCCAATAGAAAAGTGAGAGAGGCAGCCGCTGTCACTTAGAGCAATTGCAGCCTTCTCTCAAACTCCAAAAGCTGGCACTCCCACAGTTATCTTAATAGGTACGGGCTTTAAACTAGATAGACAAACTCGGCATAATAATTGAACACTTTAAAAGATGAATGGGTGGTACAGAAGTCAGTGGTAAGCGTATGAATATCATTACTGCATGGCTGTGTGTATGATGACCATTAGTTAGCGTTAATTGGTTCTAATTGGTTTTAATGTTTGTGGATGACTTCATATTCTTTGCGTGTTCTTGTGCTGTCTGGTGTGCTGGTTCAGTCTCCTGATGGGCAGACCTGAACATACTGGGGGGGGGGGGCGGAGGTGAAGGACCGTCCTCCTTCATGAAGGGAATCAGATGAACTGTAGCTCGTCTGAGTGTCTTCCCCTGGCAGAGAACATCAACTACCCGGATGACTCCGTCGCTGCCTGGATGTGTTGCCGTGATCCTGGCGAGTGGCCATTGTCGATAGGCCATGGATTCGTCACGGAGGAAGACTATCTCCCCGATCCTGAACTTGTGGTTGCTTTTGTTGTTGCCGTGTTGGCGTTGAATAGACTGGAGGTACTGCTTTTTCCAGTCATGCCATAGGTCTTGAGTGAGGCGCTGGGTGAGCTGCCAACGCCTGAGTGTAGATATCTTCGCCTGCGAAGTGATACCTGGGTGAGGTGCGACCAGTGGGCGTCCAATTAGGAAGTGTCCAGGCGTGAGTGTTGTCACCTCTGGATCAGTGGATTCGATTGGTGTTAATGGCCTCGAATTGAGGATGGCTTCGATTTCGACGAGTACTGAGGCGAGCTCGTCTGTCTTTAATCGGTGGGCTTGAAGGCGTTTCCTCATGAGTAGCTTCATCTGCTTGATTGCTGATTCCCAGAGACCGCCCATGTGTGGAGTCCTGGGAGGGATAAAGTGCCATTTGATGTGATGTTGACATGCGTAGTCGGAGATGGAGTCTTTGGATGATTGTAACATCTGCTTGACTTGCTGGAACTCGTTGTGGGCTCCTACAAAGTTTGTGCCATTATCTGAATGTATTTCTTCCGGAGTACCGCGTCTGGAACAGAATCGTCTCAGTGCTGCCATGAACTCCTCGGTGGATAGATCTTGGCAGAGCTCAATGTGTATTGCCTTGGTGGTGAGACAGATGAACAGACAGGCGTAGGACTTTACCATGACAGGTTTGCGGGTGTGTCCTTTCCTCGTGATGAATGGCCCAGCGTAGTCGACTCCGGTGATAGAGAAGGGTGGAGCTGGCATAGTTCTGGAGGATGGGAGGAGTCCTGGAGATTGGTGAACGCCTCTGTCGTAGGCTCTCTGACATCGTGCACACTTCAGGCTGAGACCTTTGAGAAAATTCTTGATCCCAGGGATGTAGTAGTCTTGGTTGACAATGGATAATAGAATGTTGGATCCCGGATGTAAATATCGAGTGTGAAGGTTGTTGATAAACAGACGGGTGAGTGTTGATTGAAGAGATAGAGCAATTAACTTCCTAGGCTGACTTGGGTCCTGGAAGTCGCGAACTCGAGTTGATAGAAGTAGCATTTCTTCTTCATTGAGTGAGAGTTGAAATTTCCTGAAGGCGTGTCCCTTGGGGAGCGGTTTGTCCTTAGAGATGGCGTTGAATGCCTCAGGAAATGTTTCGTGCTGTTCTTGAGCGAAGAGCTTGTTTTCTGTCGATTTGTATTCGTTCGACTGCAGACAAGGATGTTTGTTCCTTTTGCTGGCAGACGTCTTGCAATTGAAAATGAAACGTCTACACCATGAGAGAATTCTGATCATCTGATTGTAGTCTGAGAATGTTTCCCAGATTTTTGGAGTGGGTGTGGCAGGTGCTGATAGAATCACAGATTTGACTTCTGGAATTCTTGCTGGAACCTCAAACTGTGGTGCCGGCCATTCTTGTTGAGGCAAGTTAATCCAGGGAGGACCCTTCCACCATAAGGTTGATTGGATGAGGCTATCGGCTTGGAGTCCTCGGCTGAGCATGTCTGCTGGATTGGATGCTGACGATATGTGACGCCAGGGAATGTTGGGAACGAGTTTGTGTATGTTGTGAACTCTGTTGGCGACGAAAGTGTTGAGAGAATTGGGTGCCTTTCGAAGCCAGCACAACACAATGGACGAATCGCTCCAGGCAGTGATGACTGAAATGTTGAGTTGAGTCGAACAATAGTTGAGGAGTTTTGCTAATAGGTAGGCAGCCGTGAGCTCCGCCCTCGGAATTGTGAGTCCTTTGAGAGGAAGAACTCTGGCCTTGGAAATGATGAGGGACGTGTCAGATGTGCCGTCTGAGAATGTCTGCTGGAGATACACAACTGCGCCGTAGGCTTCTTGAGATGCGTCAGCGAAACCATGTAATGTTTGGGTGATGACATCGGATGAATTGGAATACTTCCTAGGAGAACTTGATGACTTGAGATGATAGAGAGTTGGGATTTCCATTGGCTCCATTGTTCAACGATTGCTTCCGGAGGTTCTGTGTCCCATCCAACTTGCAACGCCCACAGCTTCCTCAGGAGTATCTTTCCTGTGATGGTGTAAGGTGAAAATAGTCCTAAGACATCGAAAACTTTGCCCAAGTTGGAGGCGATGGTTCTCTTTGTCGTCGGTTGATCAGCTGGGATGTCGGGGGTGGAAACCGAAAGTTTGTCATTGTTTACATTCCAATGAATGCCCAAAGCCTTGATTGGCTTGTCACCTGGAGATATCTGGAGATCAGCTGTCTCAACAATGTGTTCAGGAATGGTGGCCTTGAAGGAGTCGTCACTAGTGCGCCATTTCCGGAGGGTCATGCCCGCGATGCTGAGCAACTGGCAGAGATGTGTCCTGATGTGCACAGCTTCCTCGATCGTAGATGCTCCCGAGAGATAATCGTCGACATAAAAGGAAGTCAGTATGGCTCTGCTGGCTTCGGGGTGTGACTCAGCATGTTTCTCTGCCAGGTGGCGTATGACCTGAGTGGCCACGTATGGAGAGCAACGAACTCCAAAGGTGAGGCGGTTCATCCGGAGGTCCTTGATGATGCCATCGTCGTCCCTCCAAATGAACCGGTGGAAGTCCTTTTCATCGTTGTGCAGCTTTATCTCTCGGAACATCTTGCTGATGTCGGCTGAGAAACCGATGTTGTGACATCTGAATTTCAGCAAGATGTCCGAGAGTAGGGGGTACAGATTGGGGCCCTGCTGCAGTGTATCGTTTAGGGAAGCTCCGCTGCTGCTGGCTGCTGAGGCGTCAAACACCGGCCGGACCTTGGTCGTGGTTGACGTGGCTTTGAAGACGCCATGGACCGGAAGATAAAAGTGGTCGTTTGCCATGTCAGCTGCTGGAACTTCCTCTGCATGGTCGAGCTGAATGTATTCTGAAAGGGCTGCATTGAACTCAGCAGACTTCCCTTTCTTGTTCAGTGACTTCTCATTCTGCTGGAAACGACGGACAGCGAGGTTCCTCGAAGTCCCGAGTGCTGGTGGGTTGCTGATGCGAGGAAGCTTGACGATGTACCGACCGTCGGAGTCTATCTGGTGGGTATCGAGGAAGTGTTGCGTGACTTCCTCGTCATTGGGCGACAAGTGAGACAACTCTGGGGTTCTATCGAGCTCCCAGAGTCGTGAAAGATCAGCCTGAAGGTTGTCTTCAGCTAAATGTATTTGAAAAACGGATGTCTGAGGGGGAACGTGATCCAACGGGCCTGTGACCGTCCACCCGAAAATGGTGGGCTGGGCTGCTACATCTGAGCTGGCTCCTTTTGTGAGCGAACCAGTGACGCAGTTGCTGAGATCGACTCCTCCCAGTAAGATGTCCAAACGTCCTCCAAACTCTAAGTCAGCAAGCGGAAGTCCTTTGAGGTGGGCTTCCGACTTGACTGCCTCAATGTTGGTAGGAGGTGGAGCTGAGGGCAGACTGCTGACCACGTTGAACTTCGTCGTGATGCTGTCTGCTTGATTGAGCGTAGAGTGTAGTGTGAGCTCTACGAAATGCTTGCTGACTCCTCCCCCACAGGCGCCAGTGATTGTCAAACGTCGTAGGTGTCTCTGGAGCTTTAACCTGGAGGCAAGACTTTCGGTGATGAGGGACGAAAAAGCTCCAGTGTCGAAGGCAACTCGTACGTCACTGTTTCTGTCACCGTTGACTGCCTTGGCGATGGCAGTGTGTAAGAAGGACACCTTCGGTGGTACCTGTTGGTTGGTTGAGGGTTGAGAAGAATCGTTGAGCGCGATGAGGTTGGTTGTATTCGTTGTAGTAGTCGAACTTGAAGTCGAATTCGTTGATGGAAGGTGTAAAAGGGTGTTATGTTTTCCGTTACACTCCTTGCACGTATAACTGGACGGGCAATCGGAAGCTGCGTGGTTGAGTGCCAAGCAGTTCGTACATCCTTTCTTTTCCTTGACGTACTTCTGCCTCCTGGAAGGGTCGTATCCCAGGAAAACAGGGCAGCGAAACAGTCCATGCTGCTCTTTGCAGAGCGGACACGAGCTGTTCTTGGAGTTGTTGGATTTCCGGGATGGTGTGGTTTGAGAGGAGGGTCGGCCATCCCAGTTTTGAGTGACTGTCTTGCCAGGCAAGTCAAGTGTGTCCATGTTGCTCTCGAGTGGGTCGAGGAAGTTTACTAGATCGTCGATGGTTGGCACGTCCGTGGCATCCTTGAAGAACTTTGTCCATTCTGCTCGGAGAGGTGAGTCGAACGTTGCTATTCCCATGGCAGCCGCGAACTGTCGGATATGAGTGCATCCTAGTTCTTCTGCTGCTTCACAGGTGAGAACAAAGTTTTCTCGGAATTGGGCAAGGCCTTGTACCGTGAGAGAAGTGGTTTCCGCGAGCGCCATCTTGTTGATGAGGTGTGGGTAGACCTTCTTAGCTGATCCGAATTTGTTTTCCAGAGCCTTGAGAGCCTTTTGATACCCATCCATGCTCGTGGCGTGAGACTTCACTATGCGTTCAGCCTCGGAATGCTTCATGGCTTTGAGGAGGAAGCAATGTTTTTCCCTGTCAGAGTAGTCGTCTCCTGCTCTTTCTAGGGCGGATGTAAACAATTCTCTGAAGTGTCGCCAGTCCAGCGGATATCCTGTGAAGTTCGGTAGGTCGAGACGAAGCGAAGGATTCCTGGACAGTTTGATGGGCGTTGGTGTTACTGGAGGCTTTGTGTCTGTTGTCTCCTTTGACCTCTTCTTGGCATCATTGAGGTAGATGTAAAGTTCTGTCTGACTGTCAGCCACTGTCTTTGAAACAGCAGCGAGGTCATCGGAGTTGCGCAGGACGGCAGCTTGTGCTACAAGGGTAGACATTCTCTTCTGAAGTTTAGAGCAATTCTTTTCCATCTCGTCCATGGTTGCCTCAGGAGCTTTGATGATCATGTCAAAGTTCCTTAAGATTTGATTTGCTTCAAGGTAGAGCGTGTGGATGCTCTTGAGTTCTTCGGCGCGGTGGATGAGTTCGGCGATGGCTTCGCTGGCTTCTTCTCCGGCCACCATTTCCTTCTCGATCTGATCTGGCGTCACATCGTCCCTGGCTTCGAGCAGTTGCTCATACCGGATCTGGAGAGAATCAAAGAGTCGTTTCTCCCTGTTGAGATCTTCCAGAAGCTTTTGTAACTTTGTTGTTGACAAGTCCCTGAGCTCGGTGGCCAGGAGATCTTCCAGAGGCTTTCTCAGTCTGGTGACTTTTCCCTTTCTGACAGCTCTCCTGGTCTTGACTGAGTCCAGGCTGGCGAGCTCGGAGATGGCTTTGAGTTCGTCCATGAGTGTTCGAGTGGCGATGTAGAGTTGAGAAGATGAGGTGAAGACGAGAAGACGATGGGTTGTAGATGATGGTTGAAGACGATGGTTGTCGCAATCGATTGAAGTTGCTTGTTTGGTCTTCGATAGTTGAGCACGGTCACTGGCCTTCTTACCAAGATAAAAGCATCCGGCTCGAAGGACCAATGTTCAGGGGGCGTAACTTCCTGAGCTGTGATTGTAAGATTGTATTGGGGCGTGTAGTTGGTTATGTTCGAAGGACCAGGCGCTATCTAGATCTCGCTGGCCAATAGAAAAGTGAGAGAGGCAGCCGCTGTCACTTAGAGCAATTGCAGCCTTCTCTCAAACTCCAAAAGCTGGCACTCCCACAGTTATCTTAATAGGTACGGGCTTTAAACTAGATAGACAAACTCGGCATAATAATTGAACACTTTAAAAGATGAATGGGTGGTACAGAAGTCAGTGGTAAGCGTATGAATATCATTACTGCATGGCTGTGTGTATGATGACCATTAGTTAGCGTTAATTGGTTCTAATTGGTTTTAATGTTTGTGGATGACTTCATATTCTTTGCGTGTTCTTGTGCTGTCTGGTGTGCTGGTTCAGTCTCCTGATGGGCAGACCTGAACAATATCAATAGCTACAGACCGGAAGGGCTCATCTACAATGGGTCTTTTCAACAACTTGTGAGGCTTGTTCCCACCCTTGTTGGCTCTCAGGCAAGTGTCACAGGAGTTAACATAGGTAGTCACATCGGCCAGGGGCGGGGGAAGCAAATGGATTTTGGCCAGGCCATGTTGTATTTATTGAGGCCACGCCCAGTGACATGGTGTGCAGATCTGTATGAAAGGGATGCAAAATATTGGCCAGGCCATGGCCTGGCCTGCCCCCCCCCCCCCCCCCCCCCCCCCTCCCCCAGGCAGCCAACCCCGGCCAAGTAAACAACCTGTTCAATTTATCCCTCACCTTTCTGATCCCAAGATGACCTCCATCATCATGTGCTAGGTTTAAAAGCCTACCTCTGTCGACCTTAGGTACTACTACTCTAACAATTTCTTCACCACAATCTCCCTCTACTACATGCACTAGTACTCTATCCCTAAGCCCATATCCCCTAAGCGATGACTTAGCTAGAAGTATACAACCGCCTAAGCTCTCATCTGCATTTTGCCTCATCACAAGCTCCTTCTTCCCGTCTGCCTCTCCTGAACAGTCATCGAGTAATTGTAAGTCAAGACACTCTGTCTTGGTTTGGTTAGGACACTCGGCCCCTGTAGACGTCAGACTCTCTGTCTGTTTGGTCGTGTTGGGGCATGCCCCCTTGGTTAAGATAGGCTGTGTGCCCTTCTTTCTCCTGCCCTTCCCCTTTGACTAAGTCTCCCTGGGTTCCTTGGAACTGCCTACACTCGCTGTCCCTTTACCTAACCCGGTTAAGTCACCTGAAAGGCTTGTGGGGGTTGCCACACCTCCGGGGTGTGTGGTCTTACTTGCCACACCTGCACCAGGAGGTGTGGGCTTTGTCTCACTATGAGCATCAGGGTTTAGGGCACACCCACTCTGTAGTGCCTTCGTCCCGTCTACTACAGGCTCCACCCCGTCAGCTACACTAGCATTGTTATTGTTCGTGTTGTCATCCTGGCTCGTTTGTTTACCCTCTGTAAACCCAGTCCCTACAACACTATCCTCTAGCTGTGAGCTCGTCTCAGCTGGTTTGTTGTTGTCTAGCCGTCCCAGACTGTCTAATATTAGCCTCGCCTCCTCTAAGGTTATAGTGGGCATCCCTGTGAGTAGCCCTGCCTCTCTCTTAGCTTGTGTCTCATCCCTTACCCTATTGGCTTCTATTTCTCTAGTCTGATTCCTATTTATGGCTAAACAACGCTGCTCTTCACTGAACGTGTGGGATGCGCACTCAGGAAGTGACGGAGAGTCAACCATGGTCTTGGATCCGCCCCGGGCGTCCGGGGTATCACCGAAGTGCCCAGCCCTAGAGGTGTCTGCCTCCAAGGCTGCGCCCAGTAACAGCTTCTTAGCACTTCCTTATGCAGGGGTATCGCAAATAGTACACTATCAGTATTTAGCTTATCGAATGCAACCACAACCCTCAGCCTAAACTGATCCTCTCCCAGCTTAAAGTTCACCCTGGCACACTGTGCTCTCACTGGGGCTCCTGCAACTCCCTGTATGTACTCGAACTCATCAAGTAGTTGGCATGTGGGCACATATTCTCGTGGGACAATAGTTATTGTTGCACCTGTATCAGGGATAACCTTACATGGAATGCCGTTCACCTCACCCTCCAACTCCACTACCAGCTCCTTAACCTTAGCTGGCAGTTTAGTCAATAGTATGGCCCTCCACCTCTCTTTGCCTATGCCCAACTCTGTCAACTCAGCCTCCAGCCCTCTAAGATAGACGGACAAATCCCCACCTTCTTTAAACTGGGGAAGGTCCATAATGGCTTCTCTATTCATGGCTATGTGAGCTAAATCAGAGGCGACCGTTGCTGCACCTGCAGTGGGTGGGGGTCTGGCTGCTAAAGTATCCCCTAGCCTGGAAAATAAACTTTCTAAAAGCGTAGCACTCAGGGTAACTGTTGGTTCCATATCTTTGTCTCTTACTCCCACACTACCTCCCGTTCCCACTACTCCTTCTCCACCTACCGCTCCCTCTACCCTGGTAGTTGCCTTAGGTCTGCTAGGGAAGGCAGTGGTTGTAGTAGTTACTGGAATAGATAAACTAGGGGTCGGTGTGACACTAGGGGCCCTAACTCTACTAACAGCAGGCTCCAGCAAACCCATCACCTCCTCATCGAAATGGTCCCTGCCCTCACCTCGAGCCGTTGCCTCGGACTCATTGTCGCTGGGCGGTAGCTCCGGTAGAGCCTGGGCTGGAATCACTTTCTTGGTCTGCTTCTTAGGAGGCATCATACTGACAGGTTGTGAGTTCTCAAGAAGTGAGCCTGTAAAACAGAAAAGACAGGAATAATAAGTGAATAAATAGATTTATTACAGTAATCAACAACAACAGAGTTCACTAATGAAACACTTCGAAAGTATGAAATTCTTCACGTCGGTGTCCAAGTTCGCTCCCACAGTCACCTGCAGATCACAACTACCGCGTATTCCAGAAGGACTAAACCCCATCTGTGGATCTGCAACCGATTAGGAGGAGATAAACTCTTCTGCAGTCGACAACAACATTGAGATCGATTCGCAAGCTAGCCAAATCGAGTGGCTAAGCTGAAGATCAACTACTGCAGCATCAGCAGCCAGAGGTCACCTCTCTCCAAGACAGCCCTGCCTGACAGGTACTATAGAACATGCAATGTTGCCCAGTATCTGCACTGTACTACGACACTCCACCTTACCATGCACCTGTCCTTGACCTCCTGATACCTCATTTTATCTATCGCTAATCCTGGACAAGTACACTTCATATAACGTGCACCTGGCAGGTACTATAGGACATACAATGTTGCCCAGTATCTGCACTGTACTACGACACTCCACCTTACAGTGCACCTGTCCTTGACCTCCTGATACCTCATTTTATCTATCGCTAATCCTGGACAAGTACACTTCATATAACGTGCACCTGGCAGGTACTATAGAACATACAATTTTCCCAGTATCTGCACTGTACTACGACACTCCACCTTACCGTGCACCTGTCCTTGACCTCCTGATACCTCATTTTATCTATTGTTAATCCTGGACAAGTACACTTCATAAAACTTGCACCTATCAGGTACTCTAGAAATATACTATGTTGCCCAGAATCTGCACTGTACTACGACACTCCATCTTACCGTGCACCTGTCCTTGACCTCCTGATACTTCATTTTATCTATCGCTAATCCTGGACAAGTACACTTCATATAACGTGCACTTATCAGGTACTCTAGAACATGCAATATTACCCAGGATTTGCACTGTATAATTTTACATTTCTATTATGGTTTACTTGTTCTAGCCTCATACTCAAATATAAGTTAGGATGTAACCTTCTAGTAAGGTAAGTGAGAACTACAACAGATACAAAATATTTCAACTATCACCTTGTGCGCCTTATAATTTACAAACCAAAAACCCTTTTCCAGATTAGTATAGGTAAGTATCGCTTAGCAAAATGTGAAAACGCTTTACCATAAAAGCAAGAATTCGCGACTGGAAATGGTCGTTGAAGGCTTGTTGCGGTGCGCTTTGTTTCTTCGACTTCGCTTCAATGTCTTGACGGTTGGGGGGGAAGCGTCTCTATTTGGATTGGTGAGTACTTTCTAGCTAGCCAGTTTTTCTTAATGGGAACTGAATTCTGTTTTACTTGTACAAGTATACAAAATGCTGTAAGTCACATGTCCTTATAATTTTTAGCTGCATCACAAATCTTAGTTTGGTCATGTTACTGTTAACAGTTTGTTTGTTTTTAAAGATACTCACATAACCTACTGATATCAAGTATATATGAATGAATGCTGAGCAAGGATGACTGAATTACGATAAGGTTGTTGATAGATTGAAATTTTCTCACCTAAAGGGGTCTGGAAAAAAGCAAAATTGAAAACATCGTAGTTGTCGCTGGGGAATCGAACCCAGGACCACTGGCTTTAGCCACCAGTGCTCTAACCACTGAGCTACGACAACCCAAAACCTCCAAGACCTTTTCACATTTTACCGTTATACTGTTGAGTAATACCTCTTGCTGCAGTCTCGTAGTCAACAGACCACCAATTATGTGCCGTCAGAACACCTTTTCGGTGTCGACCAGAAACACCTCCCCTTCTGGAGAGGAGCCATAACTAGTGGGTTGAAAAGGCTTTATCATCACAATTGTCAAGTTCTGACCCTTCATAAAAGCTAGATTGAAGCTTTCTCACCTAAAGGAGTCTGGAAAAAAAGCAAAGGAAAATGTGAAAAAATTTTGGTTGTCGCCGGGGTTGAACCTAGGGCCACTGTCTTTAACCACCAGTACTCTAACCATTGAGCTACGACAACCCTTGACTTCCCAATAATTTCTTGCAGCCCAAGGGGTAGTTTGCTTTATGCTCAGGGAAGTTAACAGAGTTTAAAGAAGTGAAGTTTCGCGTTGAAAATGTACACTGGTGAGTGTTTCTGGCTAGATTAGCTTCTTCTCTAATGAAGACAGCGTTTCCATGTTCCGCTTTCGTTGCTTGAGCTATACTGATGCCTCATTAAAATAGCTATTGATTGCTTTTTCTTTAGGTCTGAGATTATATTGTAATAACTATAAAATGTTTAGTAGCGCTGAGGGTTCGCACCTTTGGTGCTTTATCTTATATAGTAACCAAAAGATGATGTAGTTACACTGGCCATACAGGTTCTTCCATCTACCCTGTGTGATTCTCTTGCTTGCACATAGAGATGCACTGATACACTATTTTGTGATAGTCATATTTGCGTATATTTCCTCTCAATAATGCAGATTCAGATATTGATATTAAAATAGGGTCAGATTTTTTTACCGACATTTTGTTATACTTTCCTTCACTTTAAAGCATAAAAAATGAACTTGAAACTTGATAGCTCTACTGACAGCTTGCCTTTGCTCTATGGCAGCCTTCAGTGAGCCTATAGCGCAACCCCACCTCACCAATAGCTTACTTAGTGACTTGAAGACCCCAACTATAAATGTAGGTGTGGCTGTATCAGTACAGGTACTGTATTGGCGATATTTCTAATTTTCAGCTAATACAGATATCTTATCAATATTTGTGTGTATCTGTAGATACTGATTATTATATTGGCACATCAGGGCAACTCAACTTGCATACCAACTAATTTCCATTATAACCTAGTACCTGCGGTTATGCATGTCGATCAGAAAAGGTAAGCTTACTTCATGTATGGTAATTATGTTTGAGTTCTGTGTGTATATGTGCATGTATATTGGAGTGCATGTGTGAAAAAATCACCTGTTGCTGCATCCTAAGCTAAAGCATCAGATTCAGAATTCAATTTCCATCAACATTGAGTTATTGTGTGTGTGTGTGTGTTTCCTTTGGCATAAATCCTCAATTATCAGCATAGCATTGTGCCTCGAAACACAAAACACATCTCGCTAGCTAAACAACCAAATTGTTATTTTGTGGACCAATAGTAAGCAAATTTTATACTGGATAGTCTGTCCTTATTTACTTTTTTCAATCACTATTTGTAGACTCTAAGCAAGGCTTAAGTAAAAGCAGTCAGGCTAAAATTATCAGCTACGATCATCAAATGTTGACCCTCCATTACATCCAATACATTGATTACTGACTGATGAAAAAAGATTCCAGCATAACTTCCTACGTTGTCAAACTATGCTTCATAACATGCACCACTTTAATATCCACTTATGATTACCCTATACCAAATGTATTCAATAGTATTCTTTATGTAAATTTTGTTGCGGCAAAGTGTTTTTGTTTTTTACTGGAGCAGTTGTTGCAACTATTTAGCCTACAAGGTAGCTAGTTAATGAATAAGAGTATTGCTTGTTTTCTAATTGGACTAAATGCTGAGTGCTAAAGCCTGCCATTAGGCAACTGCCTTCTACCCTCAACTATCTGGAGACAATCTAAAAGCTTGCCAATAAGACCTATGCACTCTAACTCAACTATTCTCCTAAGTACCTCTCTCCTAAGTACCTCTGATGCTGAAAGTTACTAAAATCTGTGCACTTCTTCTGTATAATATTAGGGTAATAATAGAGATGGTGAAGTCGATAATAAATGTCAACCTGTAATAGAGGACTATGTATTTTTTTTAAATATATTTTATTCTTATTGTATTTACCACAACTCAATTAATTACAAGGCTGTTGCAAGCTTTAAATGAATCACTAAAGATGCAAACCCTCAATGCTACTATACACTCAAGCAATTACAATATCAATTTCTTGCTATTTATTGCTCACTTGATTGTGTGAAGAGTGAGATGTTACCTACGAAAGCTTACAATCATATGGCCAAGTTTTTTTTCCAGGAAACTAATTTGAAACAAAAACTCTGGCACATTAAAAAAAAGTAAAATTGTTCAGTACAGTAGTTATATTATGCTTCTTTCATATTCAGGAGGTCACTGTCTTTGAGATCATTAGTTCTTTTGACAGACTGATTAACAACGTGAGTGCTATAACCCTGTCCCACATGTGCGCTAATGGTTAATGAAGTTTCAGCTTTCACGGCTCTAATGCCTACTGGCCACGTAGAGCCACGGGTACGATTCCATCAATATCCTTACTATATATGGTACATGTCCAGTGTAATAACCAGGTTTTCATACAGAGGATTTCCTTCCCCCTCCAGGTTGAGATCCCCCCCCCCCCAGAAATAAATAAAAATAATAATATTTACTACATAATGGTATTCTGTGGTTATGATTTATAATGGTATTCTGTGATTTTGTTGTTTGTATATATCTAATATTTGGTGAAGGTTCACTTCAGTTAATTGAGGTCCTTAACTCACATTACGCGTTAGTCTTCCAAGATTGATGTCACTAATTCTAGACCTGAGACGATTCAAATGGGTGTGGTTTCAGAAAAATGGGTGTGGTCAAACAAATGTGTGGGGCCCCCCCTCCTTCCTAAACTCTTCCCATGCCCTGATAACCATTGAAAATAAAAGTACCTCTATGTTTATAAAATTCTGAATTGAATGTTTTATATTTGACAAACCAGTGCCTCGGTTGCAAGGCCTAGTAAAATTGCATCATAGTGCCATGAATGTCCTCATCACTCTCTAAGCTACATTTAACAGAGGTAGTAGTGACTAGGATTAAGATTTATTGAAGCAGGTTTGGTTAGAATTGAAATGAGACCTTATAAATTATGTTTTGTACAGAAACGATGTCACTCCTAAAATATGTAGTAGCCATACATTCTCCATGAAGATTTTCTCAACTACTTCTTTCCTGCTCATGTCCTCTTTTACTGTAATTATATATGAAAGTTGTGACCCCTCTTGAGATAGCTCAAGCTCAATCTTGATCCACCTTGGTAATTGCAGTAACACTGCATTCACGAAGTATTACTATACACGAAGTGCTAACACTGCACACACATAATACTATGCACGCACATAGTGCTAACACCGTGCACACACATAGTACTATTACTGTGCACGCACATAGTGCTAACACTGTGCACGCACATAGTGCTAACACTGTGCACGCACACAGTACTATTACTGTGCATGCACATAGTGCTAACACTGTGCACACACATAGTACTATTACTGTGCACACACATAGTGCTAACACTGTGCACACACACACAGTACTATTACTGTGCACGCACATAGTGCTATTACTGTGCACACACATAGTACTATTACTGTGCACGCACATAGTGCTATTGCTGTGCACTCACATAGTGCTAACATAGTGCTAACACTGTGCACACACACATAGTACTATTACTGTGCACACACATAGTACTATTACTGTGCACGCATATAGTGCTATCACTGTGCACGCACATAGTACTATTACTGTGCACACACATAGTGCTAACACTGTGCATGCACATAGTACTATTACTGTGCACGCACATAGTGCTAACACTGTATACACACACAGTACTATTACTGTGCACGTACATAGTACGTACCATTACTGTGCACGCACATAGTGCTAACACTGTGGGTGGAAACTTAAACAGTTAATTAATGTTGGTGTCCATTGCGCCACACACTCACCTATATTTTCAACACTAAACTTCACTTCTTTCAACTCCATTAACTACCTTGAGCATAAATCAAACTACACCGCTGGCTGCAAGAAAGTATTTGCTCACGCGATTATTATGTGACGCTAGGGGGCGTTGACCATATAAGCTGGCACCTACCGCGGAGCTGAAAGCTTCACGTTTTCTCAATGATTAGCCCAAAATTAAAAAAAGTAGCACAATAAAAGGTCTTAAATCTTCGTCCTGAGTAAGTTCATACCTAAATCAACTGTTACTTGTCAGTATTCTCCAAAATCAGAGCGTGACAGACAGAAGACAGGACGACTACTATAACCCTCTCGCGCATGTGAGCTGAGGGTTAATAAATAAAGAAAAAGAAAAGAAAAATTAGAAATAAAGAAAAGAATACAGTGTCACAAGATATGACTTACATCAACTCTTTTGCACTTTCTCCTCTACAACCATTGATTAGTATCACATACTCCTCCTCCTGCAACCCATTACCTGTCAATATCCTCTTTCATGCCGCACTGCTGAGCTCTTTTAAATTACTCTCATCGTGCTGCCACAATCACCCAATGAGCCATATGATAACCACACCCTCTCCAGGATCGGTCCTTGTGTCTGCCAATCGCTCTGACGTCCCATTAGGAGGTGTGAATGGCATAAGGACAAACTTCATATCACTGTAGTCCATGGAGAAGTGGAGTTTGAGGCAACCCTGTAACAACTGTGAGTCAGTGGACGTCAGAACGGCTAGTAAACCTGGCTGTTAAAGGTAGTCAAACACAAACATTATTAATCAGAACCTAGTACAATGATCTTACATGAATGTTTCCAGAAACCACATGTCGTATTTGTCGCTTTTCAGACTAGCTGGAATTAGGTTGGTATGTATGTGTGAAAACGAGTACCTATAATGCTTGTGAGTGTGACATTATGTGTGCACACACCCTCAGTGTGCTCACCTGTTTGTTAAGTGCATAAGGTGTCACTCCTGGTCATCTTCCCTAACTTGGGCCAACTCTTCTTCATTCAGATAATGGCAACCAAGACTCAACTCTCCACCTGTCCCTTCAGTACAGCACAATGAAGAAGACTGATAGTTTGTCGAAATTTGTGTGCTATTTAATCCAAAACAACATGCACCAGCCACAGTGTCACTAACAACACACCACCTGAGCTACTCAATAGCAACGTCCTGGATACCACCTAGCCAGTCACCCAACATACCAACTGCTTAGCCAGGACAACCACTACCAAGGACCACACACCCCTAAACACAGCAACTTAATGACCCATAGCAAACACATAAAATACCTGGATTAACAGATGTAAACCTACCTGCCATGGAACTTCACGGCATCTCGATTAGTATCATTTTCAACTAGACCTCTGAGCGATACTGGGCTTCACTCCTTTCGAGTGACTTAAACTTCCTAGCTCTTAATATTAAAGGAGAAAGCTATAACTGACACTCCAAACCTACACCTAACTTCTTCACTTTTAATGTATAAGTAGCCAAGTCTAACTGACATTCCGAGCCTGTACCTAACTTCCTAGCTCTTAATATTACAGGAGAAAGCTATAACTGACACTCCAAGCCTACGTCGAACTTCCTCACTCTTAATGTATAAGTAGCCAAGTCTAACTGACATTTCTAGCCTATCCTAGCTTATATCACAAACTGCTCCTAAAGGCTTTCCAGTTGCTCACTTAGCACCAAAGAAAACCGTTTTGCAGTAGGACTTATATCTGCTGGAACAATTAACAATACTTAGTCATTTCTACAATTGGATTTCAAATGTTATGGCTGCTAGAATCCAGCCAAGCTACCAACTAAAGAAAACCTACAAATCCTAGCCCAGCCAGTACTCCAGTCAGCCCAGGCAGACATACTGAGAGAAGCCAGCCAACGGAACATTAACAACATGCACCAGCCACATAGTGTCACTGTTATAAAGATGTACCACTATTATTACATAGAGTATAGCTAGTTATAAAGATGTACCACTATTATTACATAGAGTAGAGCTAATTCTAGGACTGTACCACTATTATCACATAGAGTAGAGCTAGTTATAGGGATGTACCACTATTATTACATAGAGTAGAGCTAGTTATAGGGATGTACCACTATTATTACATAGAGTAGAGCTAGTTATAGGGATGTACCACTATTATTACAGAGTAGAGCTATGTATAGGGGTACATCCCTATAACTAGCTCTACTCTATGTAATAAAAGTGGTACATCCCTATAACTAGCTCTACTCTATGTAAAAATAGGTACAGTCCTAGAATTAGCTCTACTCTATGTAATAATAGTGGTACATCTCTATAATCAGCTCTACTCTATGTAATAATAGTAGTACATCTCTATAACTAGCTCTACTCTATGTAATAATAGTGGTACATCCTTATTACTAGCTCTACTCTATGTAATAATAGTGGTACAGCCCTTAGAATTAGCTTTACTCTATGTAATAATAGTGGTACACCTCTATAATCAGCTCTACTCTATGTAATAATAGTGGTACATCTCTATAACTAGCTCTACTCTATGTAATAATAGTGGTACATTTCTATAACTAGCTTTACTCTATGTAATAATAGAAAAGTGTATAAAGCAACAGTTGTCCGTGCTATTCTAGTCTTTTACAACAAGTGGTACAAGATGTTATACAGCACACAAATTAAGTTATACCGTGTAGTACTTAAAACAAAACACCTTCAACTTGTATATAGCTACTTGTATTTAATTTTGTAATTTTGATAGTATAATAGGTGGTATGATAAATTCTGTAATGCCGGTGTTACCTAGGGGGCTAGAGCTAGGGCTAGGGCTAAAGACTTACATGTGTACTGTTTGTACAATTTCAAGTTTTTTATTGTTATTTGTAGTCAATATCATACTACAAGTGTTGCAAGCTAGTTCTTAATGTACTACATGTACAATATTTTGTTCAAAAATTTAAAATTCGCTTTAATAAAGAATGAATACAATGTAACATCAAAAAGTATTATGCACACAATTCCTAATCATGAATGTTAACAATTAATATAGAATGAATACAATGTAACATCAAAAAGTATTATGCACACAATAGGGAATTTGCATGATGACATCATGTAACATCCTGCCACGCCCACTGATGGTATCACTCACCGTGCCCCATAGAAAATGTATTAGTTTTGCTGACCGCTTGGTCTATTTTTTGCTGTAGCACCAGCCCCAGGCTGTACAGAGCTTCCAAATTACAGGAATACCTTGATTATGACATTGATAGCAAAAGTTTAGGATTTTCAGCCCTGGTTACTGGAATTCCTGGGAGTGAAATTTGGTGATGGTTATCTAACCACCCTACTTCTTCTTGGAACTCTTCTTGGAACTCATCTTGAAAACTGAGACAGCTGGTTTTTCTCAGAATTCTATAGCCTGGTGGTGGCCTGCTTCTTAGAAGCTGATTGTGGTGAAGATACTAATTTCTCTGGAGGGATTGGTGAGTCTTACAAGAGAAGTTAGAAAATAAGATTGCTTTGTTCCAGAATGCTAAGATAACAGAAGAAAGAACAACATGGTGATCATTTCATAACTTTCCTAAGGATAAACTGATGAGAAAGAAATGATTAATTTCTAAAAAGAAAGGATTTGTATTTTTACTGATCATCAGATGTTTTGCTCCACAATGTGGAAGAACTCTTGAATATCTTTGTGGAGGATATTGTAACAAAAAGCATTGCTACAGTGGAAGGCAGTGGAGAATTGGCAAGCCTACAAATATTGCCTCTTATTACTGATCAAGTTTACTTCATTTAGATTGAGTATGTTTTTGTTTATTTTAATTATCTTTCTCCCCTTAGTTCAATAAGTATTCATTTTCTTTGATTGTTTAGTTACAGTTATTCATTTAACCACAGTGTAAATCATGAAAGCAATAGTTATGCCAGTTCTGCAGGACATTAATGTTCGTGCATTAACTACATAAAATAACCCACCTACTGTGGAGTTAAGTAATGCCATTAGCTAGCTACATGTTGAAGAGGTAAAAAAATGGCGAAGGGACATATAAATTCTAGTTAAAAACAAAACAAACAGGACATTATTACTGATACAGTCCCACATGCTTTGTGAGAAAATGTATTACTGTGGGTGATGATGATGATAATCATAATAAAATACTATGAAGTGAATCAAATTGGTGGACCAATAATTGAGTGCACTAAGAGAAAAACCTGTTAATGCTAATTCAATGTCCAAACTTCTGATAGCTAGTAATGGAGTTGGCAAAATAGTGGTAAATATTTTTTCTTGTTTTTCGTTTATACCTTGATTCTCAAGGACAACTATCTGGATCTATATATATTCAATTTAGAAAGTATGTCTTAGACCTCTTTACTTTGTCACAAGATACAGTATCGCGAGGCTGTTGTTTAGCTACATACCATTTTGCTCACCTTTCTTTTAAGTTGCCAATATTTGCTAGCAAATACATACCTTTTATCTATCTCAACTTCACAACATGAAGCTGACTAAGAGTAAGATGTTCAACTATAGCTACTTGCTTTTATAAATGGTATTTCTGCCAGAGTCTGAGTCTGTCAAACAGGTGGTTGCATTTATGTCTCCTGACTAGTTTATGGAGATGATAACTTCACCACAATCAGGTTACTTCTAAGAAAATCCACAGCACAATAGGCAGGCCACCACAGGCTATAGAATTCTGAGAAAAACCACAGTTTTCAAGATGAGTTCTAAGAAGAAGGAGGGTAGTTAGATAACCATCACCAAATTTCACTCCCAGGAATTCCAATAACCAGGGCTGAAAATCCTACACTTTTGCTATCAGCAGTTAGTAAATTTCATAATCAAGCTATTCCTGTAATTTGGAAGTTCTGTGCAGCCTGGCGCTGGTGCTACAGCAAAAAATAGACCAAGCGGTCAGCAAAACTAATACATTTTCTATGGGGCACTAATACATTTTCTATGGGGCACGGTGTGCAGTGATATCATCAGTGGGCGTGGCAGGATGTTACGTGATGTCATCATGCAAATCCCCTATTCGTAATCATGAATGTTAATAATTAATAAAGAATGAATACAATGTAACATCAAAAAGTATTATGCACACAATTCCTAATCATGAATGTTAATAATTTGTCAAATTTTAAAAAGGAATCAATACCTAACTCAACATTGTGTTTATTAATTATAACAACACAATTTCGGTCAAAATCTATTGTTAGCTTGAAAAGTCGTAGTGGTAGAATTAAGTCCACTGAGAGTCCATACGTAGAGATACTCTTTATTTCAGATTGTACACGATTTAAACAGACTTTCTCTAATGACATTGCTGCAACTACCATCATATTAGCAAGCAACTGTTTGACCAGATTTTCACTACTTTGTTCACTTCGTTTTAATTCAATATCGAAAGAAACCTTGACTTCGCCATCCGCAGGTGGAGAATTAGGTTCAATGTCTTCAAATTGCGGTGTTTTTATTACTGCTGAATTGTTAAAACTCAACATCGCAATGTCTCCTCCCCCAGAAAAAGGGCAATAGTCTGAGCAAATGTCAGCAAGCATCGTGGGATTTAGTCCAATAGATGTTAAAACTTGCGCCACTGAATTTGTTAAGGAAGACTCACAAACAGCATCAGTCCTCATTTTATGCATTTCTTCTGCACTTCGATTTCTGTCTACATCCAAAGATACTACATTATTCGTTTCCTTTGTGATAGTTACATTTTGAATTCGAAAAAATGATTTTCCAGGTGATTTGTCAGGAGAGAACATGGTCTTGACATACTTATTCGTTGCATCATAATCATAACAAATGTTACGATATAATATGTCATGTAATTCCTCATCAGTTTTCGAGCATTGTTGTTGACTTTTAAATTTGAACATGTAGGAATCACCCACCAGACAAAAATGTCCATTGGTATCAGTGAATTTTACTTCACCACAATAGCCATTTACTTCTTGTACTGTGTAACCTTGTACAAGGGCAGGAATATTTATT
>WLWD01005704.1_pt1 | contig 73296 bp, 45 predicted proteins | sample 6712731 | NCBI WGS metagenome assembly WLWD01 (sample SAMN12718690, study PRJNA576275) | sponge metagenome | isolation source: marine sponge | host: Mycale hentscheli | place: New Zealand: South Island, Marlborough, Capsize Point | collected 2014-11-01
GTCTGAAAACTGCTTGGATTGTAATGAAGTCTTGACCACATGATTGTGGCATGCAAACTACTTGTCTAGGTCAGCAATAAATTGAGGGACGTTGACTGGGTTCTGAGAGTCTGATAACCACAATGATTTGATGGTTGAAAGAATAAATGGTGTAGGTTTTAGGAATAACAGTTCGTGTGGAGTAAACCCGTGTCTGGTGTTAGGCATGTTCCTAGCATAATAAAGGATAAGATCAATCATGGATGACCATTCAGATTTTTCAGCAATGGCTTTTGAAAGCATACTCTTAAGAGTACCATGAAATCTTTCAAGCCTTCCATTGGACTGAGGCCTGTAAGGCGATGTGCGAATCTTATGAATACCAAACTTCTTACAAAGGTGTGAGACTGTGGTAGACAGGAAATTTGCACCTTGATCAGAGAGGATCTCTAAGGGAACACCAAGTACTGATTATTAAACACTGGGCTGTGGTTTCTGCCGTATAATTTTTGATGGGGATTACAAAGGGGTATCCTGCTGCCAATTCTAGGCATGTAAAAATGAATCTGACATTTCCTTTAGATTTAGGCAAAGGCCCAACAATGTCAATGGCTAACTTCTCACCACGTTCTGAAATGATCTCTGATTCTACTAGTGGTACTTTGATATTGTTCGATTTGGTGAATTTTTGACACATAGGACAGGCTGAGATGTATGATCTGATATCATCAAGTAACTTGGGCCAAGTGAAATGGCGATTTATGAGTGTTCTTGTGACATTGACACCACCATGACCGAGACCATCATGAGCAACAACAAGAATTTTGTGTCTGAGTTCAGTAGGGACCACTAATGCGCTGGAAACAGTGTTATGGGTAGTAGTCAAACACATCAACAAACCATCTACAATGAAAAACTTTTTCTCATGCTTGTGTGCTAAGTCCCACAAAGGTAATAGAGAAGGATCACGATGCTGCAATTCTATAAACTTATCCATGTTAACACCATCAAAGGACAAGGAGGGTAATGACACAGGAATTAGCTTGTTCTGGAAACCAGTGCTGTCAGGGTTGGAGCTATGCCCCCCAGCTAGGACGTCAGAAGCTGAGCTGTCATGAATAGTGACAGACTCCGAAATGTCATCAAATGACACAGGGGTGCATCCTTCTGATGCATGTAAGGCTTCAGAAATATGTTCAGATAATTGGTCATCGGCTTGCATGGCTCTTGTAACAGTATTAACGGGAGAAGGATTCTGCTTGATTGAGTTAATCAACTGCACAAACTTGTCACGACCAAAATCTATGCCCAAGAGAACAGTTTTAGGTGGTAACGTAGGGCATGCTGCAAATCTAGCTACACCACTAATGGTGGGGATATCAATTTCAAGGTCATACACAGGCAAAGTAGAGGTAATCCGGGAGATGCCACAAAGAGATTCCGATGAAACAGGAGAAAGGTTTGAGGTAATGAAATCTGATGAAACGAGAGAATGCTTAGCACCTGAATCAACAATGACAGGGGTAAAGACACCATTAACGTGACCATGTGTAATAAAATCATCGTCAAACTTGTTCAATGGCTCTGAGTCAGGATTGGTGTGAGCTGGTAAAGGGGAGTGAACTAAGGATTCAAATTTTTCCACAGAATATGCTGAGGTAGGATTGGATGTTTGGGAATTTGGTTGATGGTTACCGGGTGGTTGAGATCTGGGGGATGGAGCTGGACGGGGAGTATTAGGAGGTGGGTTTGGTTGGGGTGAGGTTTTGGGTTGAGGTTGTGAGGGTTGGTGAGAAGATTGATGGTAAGAGGAGTCAGGGCACCTGTTGGCGTAATGTCCAAAGGCCCCACACTTATGGCATTGTACCTCGGAAATATCCCTTCTGGGCACTGGAGTGGGAGGGGTTGTAGGCGTTTGGTGATGAGACTGGTACTGAGGTCGAGGCTGATACTGGTAATTTGAAAAAGGTGAGGAGTAGTTGGAATGAGGTCTCTGAGAATTGTTGGAATGATGACGGTTAGAACCATGATGGAACACAGAATTTCTATGAGACTGAGAGTGATTACTATATCTGGGGGGTGAGTGAGAATTATAAGAACCAGGATGGTATGGTCTGTATGCACTATCAGCTGAACAAAGGGAAGAAGCACAATCCTCTACGAATGCTTGGGGCGAGTTGTGGTGTCTGTCAAGCACGGATTTGCATGCATCAATTGGCATGCCAGCAACAATGCCGAGGGCAGCTACACCTTGACAGATTAGATCAAGTTGGTCCTCAGTAAACACATCCAAAAAGGACAATTGTGACAACATTACACTATATCTATATTTCCAATTATTGAAAAACTGCATCACTGATTGGGAACCTGATTGTCTGAATTTGACAGGGAACAAGGAAAGGCAATTGTTTAACGAGTACCCGCCAGTGTTAAGGAGAATAGTCCTCATGCGATGGTAGGAGGTGGTATTAGTAATACAGTTAAAGTAGGCTTCCTTAAATTCGCCATGTAAGAGTTTGGGCAAGATATTAATCCAGTCACAGGGACGAACACCATTAGATTTCATCCCATATTCAAATCTGTTTAGAGAAAACAAAAATATTCTCACCTTGCTCTATAGGACCAATGGATTTTACTAGAGAACCGGAAGGATCATACATAGGTTGAGATGTCACCATTTGCTTGTCAAGAAGTTTCGACAGAAGAAGAACGGTAGGGTCTAAACCTGTAGTGGTTAGTTCTTTGGCCAATATCTTGGCTTGAGCAATCATGGAAGAGTCAGTGGGCTTGGCTCTAGGCGGAGTGGAGGGCAGCAGTTCAGGTTTATCCTTTTCCAAGTTAGCCAGGTCATCATTTTTGGACAACAGTAGAGGTGGAAGACTCGCACCCCGAAAGAGAAGCTGAAGAGGAATTTGAAGACAAAGGTAACGCCAAGGAGGAACTAGAGTCACTGAAGATAGCGTCTTCAGAAGGCAAAGGTGAAGGATTAGGATTCCCACGGGGCCGTCCACTTCTGGTATTCATGCCTTTAGATAACAATGACTGACAAATGGCAAATAATTAAAAGGGAAAATACAACAGCGTTCAGTACAACACAGATAAGAACACAAAAAAAATAACAACAACAATGAAGGACCAACAACAATGAAAAAAAACAGCAATGAAAAACAAACAATGAAGGCAACGATAACAATGAAATAAATAATAACAGTAATATAGTTTAACTTGCAATACTGGCAGTAAGCTTGCGTTTGGTCCAACCGAAAAAAAATCCAAATTAGTCGTCAGGTAAGCAAATAGGAGTGTGGAAAAACTGGAGCGGTAGACTAAATCGTTTGAAGACTTTATAGCGTCTACAAAAACAATAGGCTGAAGTGGAGCGCAGTAATACGGCTGCTTGCTTCCAACAGATGCAGAAAATAGTAACGAAGTAACAGACGATACAGTTGAAGATTTTAAGACAATGATTGTGACAAGAGAAATAGCTAGCAAAGTTCGAGAAACCAGTTAGGATGACGCTGAAACCGATTCTGAAAAGAACAGGAATCAGACAAACTTGTAGTTGACGTAGGAGTATGTTTCGATGTCGGGGTCGTCTCCAAAGATCCGGCAACAGAAGATGAAGTCGGACCACCGCTGGCACCAAGTGTGGTGTAGGCTGTGAAGGCTTAACCAGTTATGGTGGGAGACAAGACCGAATAGGCTGCCACCAGAGTTACAGAACTACCTTCCCAAGCAGTTCAAAGCTTCCTCTCAACCCTAAACCCAGGAGTTTCAAGCCTGTTATAGGTTCAAGTCAGATAAAGGTTAGGCAGCATGGTCGTAACTGAGCTAGCACATGGGTGGTAGGCCCTTTTATGGGTATTCTACCAAGCATGCTCAGATGTAGTATGACATAGAAATTACAGATGATGTAATGTGTGTGCATTAACTAGAATAGTTGACTACTGAATAAGTGTTAAATGTTCATAGGTATTGGGCTGATGTTTATAGAATGTGGTGCTGGTTCACCACATTGTGATTAATTGATGAAAACATGGCATCAAAATTCAATCAATGTTAACTAGTTGTATACATGTATAAACAATTCTAGCTAATATGTACCAAAATAATTCTTTCTATGTTAGTTCAACAAATTCTGTTGCTACCCGGTAAACATCAATCTTGTCTGTAATGTCTTTATGCGAATGTAGTAACATGAAATTGTTCAAATTTTTCTGAGTAAGGGTTGATCGAATCCTCTTAACTGGTCAAATCTATGCTTTAACTCTTGAATAATAATATCTAAAGCCTCATAGTAATCTTTTTTGAAAGGAGATTTTGGATCTTTAAAATTATGTGGGGATGAGCCATCATCGATTCTTTTTGGTGGATGTCTTTGACGTGGCAATACTGGTTCTTCTGTCAACTCCCGAGATTCTAATAAAACAGAACTATAAAAGCAATCAAAGGCTTCATCATTTCTTTGTCGTTCTAGAAAGCTAATGGCCAATCTTGAAGCTGTGACTGCTGCTTGCAGGCATGTATTGATACCTTGTAATGTAGTAGACAGTTGTTCAGTTGCAGAAAAAATCAGAAAACTAAGCTTAAAGCCAAAATAGGTTTTAAACTTGTCCATATCATGGAGATAACCACGTGCCTTCATGCCATACTCATCTTTCTCTTGCTGTACAATTTCTAGTTCATTCTGCAACACAGAATAGTTCTTTAATATGGAATCTATAGCTTTAGTTCGCACTGTCCAGCGAGTTGTACATAAAGGCTTAATTGATGGAGCACCAGGAGACAATTGCAACTGTAGTGTTTCAAACAAGCTACACTGCTTGAAGGTGCTTGTTTTACTAAATTGAGGAAACTATTACACTAAAGATTTACTGCATAGTTTACTCATTTAGTAAAACATACTTAGTTTTACTTGACAGGAAACCTTAAGTAAAACATTGTACCATGTTTTACTGTAGTTTTACAGGTTTGTTTTTTTACACCTTTGTTTTACTCATGGTTTACTGAAGGGTCCAAATGTTGTTAGTTAACTATTAAATGCATTTAACTAATTGTTTAGTTAACTTCTTGCATTATATTATTAAGCAAAATTAGAAAGCTAGGAACTGTTAAGGATAACTTGGCTGATGATTAATTGAAGAAGAATCCCTCATAACCGCCAGCATATCCAGTGTGCATACCACTGCACAGTTTTATAACTGGTGTAGTTTTTTGCTTGATCACTCAGGTCCCAGGTCCTTCCAGAGAAAGACACAATTAGATAGTGACCCCACCTTGAGTTTATAATGTCCCTCCAACGGCATTGATGAAAATGTAGCTACGTTAAATGTTTGTTAGGCTATGTACTGTTGCGTAGACATAAGCGGCTCTGTGCATCGTGAACTACCTCCCTCAGGCCCTAAGTACTTCGCTGCGCTAGACGCTGGACCGTTAAAATAACGCAGTTTCCTCCCCAGCAGCCTCGCAAAGATACTGCATTATCTCATGGAAAACCCTTTTCCAGTTATGTGTAGGTAAGTATCGCCAGGTTAAATAAGTTAAAAACGCTTTACCATTAAAACTCTCGACTGGAAGTGGTCGTCTAAATTATTGTTGCGCGCTAGTCTACTGATTCGGTACGCTACTGTGTCTTGGTGAACTTGAAGGAAGCTTTCGCTATCTACCCTGGCTTATGCTTCTGGGTAAGTAGAGCAGTCTGTGGGTTTCTAAGTATTTTAGCTGCACAGGGTCACCCAGGTCATTTGTTTTTCCTGGTGAAGTTGTGTTTCCTGAACAATTTTTTCTAAGTTAGTAGTATGACAAGGGCTCGTCAGTTTGTTTGTTTCATAGTACTCTTGAAAATTTTCATTTCTTTGTGAGAAAGTGTGGGTGCATGTTGGAATGGTTTCTAGTTACTGAATTATTCTAAAACATGCTCCACCAAAATTATCCTCACTCATAGCTTTTTCCCATGGCCACCCTAACATCCTTTAGTGTACTCCTGGACAATGAAGGGGAGATAATCATTGCATGCAACTCAACCTATTATATTTTCTACTTTGTTTTAGGCCCATGGTTTCATGTAGTCTCGCTGGCCAGACCCTTTACCTAATCGCTCTGCTCAGAAGGGTCTGGTTACCCTAACGTATCTGTTTGGTATCTTTCCCCAGGATTCCGGGGGAATGTATAAAATGTGTATCTCTTACGTCAAATTTAAATGTGTGTGTATAAAATGTGCGTACAAATATTTTTAGCTAGTCCCACCAGTGTGCAGTGATGGGAAGAAAAAATGCCATTTTTCACATGCAGTTCATAGAATAAGACTAAGACAAGTCATAGGAGCCATGACAACCACTACTGCCATAAGCAACTTAGCATGATACAGTATAGTATTGATGACCATTACCAAATGTAAGTCTTATGACCTCATAGAGGTAGTTGCAGGTCTTATAAGTCACGATGTGAGTTTGGGACTGGTAGACAGTTAATTTGCTTAAAAAAATTCAACAGACAATGTTGGTTGGTGGTTGTTGTTGTTGTTTTTTGTTTGTTTGTTTGTTAACCCTAAGAGTGCATGCGCAAGAGGATAGTAGTAGATGCCCTGTCAGTCTGTCTGTCATGTTCTGATTTTGGAGATTACTGACTATTAACCGTTGATTTAGGTATAAACTTATTCAGAAAGAAGATTTAGGACCTTTTATTGTGCTACTTTTTTTTTTATTTGGGGCTAATTGTTGATGAAACGTGAAGCTTTCAGCTCCCTAGCGTCACATCATAATCACTTGAGCAAATAATTTCTTGCAGCCCGCAGTGTAGTTTGCTTTATGCTCAGGGAAGTTAACCAACGTATTTGAATGAAGTGAAGTTCACGTTGAAAAACTATAACAGTGAGTGTTTCTGGCTAGTTTAGCTTCTCTTATGAAGACAGCATTTCCATGTACTGTTTTCATTGCTGAGGGTTCGCACCTTTGGTGCTTCATTTGTTTTGTTTTTGTTTTGTTCTTATTCTTATTTAAAGCTTATCTGTATTATATAATTTATAGCCAGTACACAATGTTTTTTGTATGGTAGTCAAGAGGTGGTGTAGTTTCACTGACCATACACGCCCATCCTTCTGCTGTAGCTCAAGTACGCAAGCACACAATCATACACACCCACTCATATACACAGTCCTAGGGGAAAAGGCTTGTGATGTGCTTCAGTAAAAAAAAATTGACATATAAGGTGAAAGGGTAAAAATTCAATCTTCATAAAAATCATCATGCACAATTTGTTTAAACAATTTACACGGCCGACTTAATTAAATTAGCGTACGAGACCACTCACAGCAATTTTTGGGGCTTAGGAAAAAAAAACAAGCTTTTCCAAGGAATTATTGCGCTGTATAAATTCTAACTCTATATAAGACTTGCTTACTAACAAAAGAAACAGGAAGGAACCTAAGAAGCTTAACACATAAAGCAGCAAATGTATATTTATTGTTTGTTCTTAGCTAGTCAGCACATATAACACACAACACTCTCACATGCACGCGTTCACTGGATATATACCAACACAAAATTTACAGTGTAGTCTCTTGGTGGCTTGGGCAATGAATTTTCAAGTATGAACAGTGATGACAAACAGCGCGTTGTTAAACAAAGTAACGAATGAACACAACAAATGTGAGTCAAAGTACATACATACGTCCAATCATATATGATATATACAATAATATATCCCTGATTTTTTGTGTTGTCCCTGATAGTGTCTCGCTCGCTGCCAAATTGCATATTATAATTACCACGGTTGAGCTTTGTATGTGTGTGCGTGTTTGCATGACTTTTAACTTCATTCTCATATTCTACCACTGCTCTGCATTTTATCACGTGATGCCAGGAATGATTCTCTCTAAGACAGTTGCTAGCTGTACTACCTTCAGGGATGATGTTTCAGCCTTCATGGCTTGAAGCCGTAGTACTAGTGGCTAGACCCATCGGTTTTCTTCCTAACCACAGTTATATGGTATTGTTCTATCTTGTGTAAAAATGTCCCTTCCCCCACCCCTTAGGGATTAAAGACATCCTAAAATTAATTGTACTCAATATTTACAAGAAGAAAAAAAAAGAATACATTGAGATATGATTTTTTTTTTCTTCCAAATGTCAATTAGTCATCATTAGATAACTGTGGCTAACCTAAATCTTAGTCTAATTTAATCAGCGTCATTTGTAATAAACTTCTTTCCGTATGAGCAGCGTAAGGCAGACTGTGGCAAGTGCATTGGGGATGCTTAGCCTGTATTATCTATTGTGCTGCTCAATTATGACACTGAGCAGTAATATCTTTTAAGGAAATGATTTCTTTGTGATTTCATCAATTGGTAAACTTTTGTGGCTTTTTTGTTGTCCAGGGGCATGGAAGATTATTTGGAATAGGGAGGCTCCACTGCACTTGAGTTAGACAGGGAAGTACTTTGCTTCCCTTTGCTCCCCTCCCCCCATCATCCACATATGCACACACACACACACACACACACTCACAACACACACACACACATATCCCAGATATTAGTTTGACTTTCGTGGAGACATTTGCCCCAATTTTTCATAAAGTTTTGTGGTAGTTAATATAAATATAATATAATATGGAAGGTGTAAATTTTATCAACTTCTACTGTACTAAACTAGCCTGTTTAATGTCTACAAGTGTTGGAATTACAAGCACGCAACACAAATCCGAGAATCTTGAATTATGTTGAGCTAGTTTAACTTGAGACATACACTTTCAATGTAGGAGTGTGAAGTGGCAGGTGTAATAGTGCAGTGACTACTCCACTGGTGTACACGTGATGACTCCTGGACTTCAATACAACTAGAGGTGAGGAACTCTAGAATGACTTCTTAACTCCAATAACAAGAAAGAGGCCTTTTGAAATTATTTTCTTATTTACTATATTTATTACTCATTCTAATTGACTTGTGGATATTTCCATTTAATGCACACTTAGACAACCTGAAATATATAGGGAGCGACTTAGAGTCTGAACTTTTAGAACTCTTGTCACTTCATTTACTAACAGAATAATCCTTTGAAACCATTTGTATGTGTGGCCGGACACACACACACACACACACACATTATATTGATTCAACTCTTCATTTGTAAAGTATTGAATTCAAATGAAAGGTGAAGAGTTCCCAGATCATTTGGTCAATGACCTGATGATAGCCATGCACAATCACCTGGTCTCACATGCGCGCACACATAGCTACAGTAATGAAATTAATGAAAGTGAAAGAAGAAAAGTAATGGTACACATGATAGTTCGTCATTTGTTACACAGGGGAAGAAGTCAAGTATTTCTATGGTCCTGTGATTTCCAGATAATGTAAGATTCATTAACCCTTTCACCGCCAAGTTTATGATGACCAGTTCGGTAACATGAAAATGTAACTAGTGATGTGCTTGAGCACAAATAGCGAGCGAGCCTAATACTACACTGGAGGGTTAGACGTTTGGTTTTAACTTCTAATATTCAAGCTACTAAAAAAGTGTTAGACGTTTGGTTTTAACTTCTAATATTCAAGCTACTAAAAAAAGTGGAGTTTTTAAATTATGTATTATACGGTAAAGGCATTCAATGCCATAGTAACCACTCCCTGAAACTATTTGAATTGAAACAAAAAGCCAAGTCACGTTCTTTAAACTTTTTCTTTGGAATATTCTTAGTAATTGTTGTAACGCACAATACTTTCACATAACTGAACATACGTACGCAAGACTTACCTTCGTGGTAAGTCTAGTTGACAATGAAAATTCAAGTAAATACTGTTGCTTAGGGCTTATAACTACACCGCAACTAACTCGATAGAAATGGAACTCCAGTAAGTTTTTGAGTTTAAACTGCACCCACAAAAAAATTCAAAGTGTCAGTAAACAATTCAATTTCTAGGGTGATACGGGTAATGGTTAAACCGGAGGATACTGTTTAGTGATGTTTGGAACGGGGTCGAACGCTGAGTCAACTCGAAATTACGAGAGGGTCAAAGTACAAAATGACATACGTACGTCCAAACATATAAACAAACAAACATTCCCGGTTTTCAATTGTGTTACCCCTGAGAGTGTCTCGCTCGCTCCGCTCACTAATAATATTTTATTTTTTTATTTTTTTCCTGCAGGCAACTGGGTATTTTCAGGCACTTTTGATGACCCTTACCAATTCTGGAATAGCAGCATGGCACCACTAGAAGTAGTGTGGCTGTCCATGTCTTACGAGTCACTATAAGTCTTAAACGAAGAGGTCGCATATTAAGGCGGTGTAGCTTGGGACATGTTCCGCTATAAGTGAAAAATGGCTGACACGCCCCCTTGTTTTATAATATTGGTGTGGCCATTGCCGTACCTGTTCCGACACCCCTGTGATATGTGACTCGAGTAACTCGCCGTCATTTGGCTAATATTACAGTCCTGTAATCATTATGAGTGCATACATATTACACCCTGAGTATACTTGTCTCTGCCCACTTTTATCTTGTAATACCACGTAATGTATCCATGTGTGTCCGTGCGATGCGTACTATATAACCAATTGAACATGTCAATCTCTACTGGCATTCACAACCTGTTGGTACTCATTCCTATAGTAGTATTACGATTTAGTACAATACATTCTAGTAAAGATGTAATTGCAATAGATTTTAAGTAATTATACACTACTGGCTATTGAATTCCATTTAGTGCACACTATGTGCACTTGAAGTTATATAGAGTGAAACTTATAGTTTAGAAATTTGGACTATTATCACTAATTTCTTTCCACATTCAGAATATTTTTTGAAATCTTGTGTACATATACACGCACACACACATGTGCACATACATGTGTGATGAGTATACTGCCAATGTGTATACCCATTTTGTGCTGTAATGGGCTTCCTGTATCACCTAGGTGAATAATGATTTGGTGTAAGAAGATAGGAGTGATATAGGTGATGGTGTGTGCATGTGTTTGATAGTGTTCATGTGGTGCACAAAAGTATCATTTCCTCCATTGTACAACTTATATGTGGATAGCCACACCCATACGTAAGTATATATAATGCCCATGTTTGCTAAACTGGTCTAGCACTCAGCTCATCCCATCTAGTTTTTAACCCTTGGCGCACATGCATGGTAGGATTTCAGTACTCAATTTGTCTGTTAGTCTGTCTGTCAGTCTTTCTGTCACACAACAGATCTCAAAGACAGTGGCCTTCCAAAGATTGAAGAAATAGGCATCACAATGTTGTACTGGGAAGTTTACGTTGCTATATGAAATACATATTTTGACAACTAAAACATTAAGCATCAGATGACCAACTAAAGTACATTATGATTGGTTTTTGGGGAAACTACGCTAAAAGTCGTATGCATTTCACTGGTCATTATACATACTCAGAGTGGATTATTACAGTTGGCCATTGGATATTTGCTGCCCAAGAGTGCTTGATATCCAACCAAAACTATAACTGGTCGGCTAGTTAGCTGGCCAAAGAGATCAGATCTGGTTATAATCATGCGTTTTGTGGGTGTGCTTTTCTGGCATATCAGTTAGCAGTTTAGCCTCCTTTGCCGTTCCTTCAAAGTTCAATGCGAACAGTTATGGTTCAACTGACATGGACGCTTTTTTTACATGGACACTTTTTTTTTCTTTTTTCTTTTTTTTTTCTTTCTTTTTTTTTTTCTTTTTTTTTTAACTGGGCATTCTTTTTTTCTTTCTTCCCTTTTTCTTTGCACTCTTGCTTCTAGTTTTAGTTTATAATTTTTTATTTTCTTTTTTGCTTTATTCCAGATTTATTTTCCCCATTACATTGATGCACCTCACTCAAACTCAGTTCTAAATTGTGACCGTCTACAGGAAAACCGGGCACAACGTGGCACCCTTCGAAAAAATTTTTTTTGCACTTACAGAGTTGTCGGCGTCCAGATATTGAGCTCTCCAAGTTTTATCGTCGTAGCTTAAGTCGTTCCCACTATAATAGACCTAACCGTTCCCTTCCGTCGGCTTGAAACAATACATTTTTAAGAAATTGATCGATCTTTTCTCGATATTTACGCACGCCACGTTGTGCCCGGTTTTCCTATAGACGGTCACAATTATAGTTAGATCCAGTGTCCACGTTCACTAATTGAATATCCTACACTTGGTAACATAGCCTAACAGTACACTTCAGCATTAACTCTCAGTGACCTACTGCACTCACAACAAGCTAAGGCCATGAACAAGACAATATACTTTTTCACAGAACTATTGACACAATTAATGATTAAATAACAATCAATTCTTTAAATATGGTTGATCAATAATATGAATTAATTTTACTCATTTTGAAGCTTATAAAGCAATACAAATATGTACTACATGTCCTACCACAGTCTGTAAAGCAATGAAAATATAGTAACAGTTGTCATACCAGATTTTTAAATATCAGACCAAGCTTAAATTGTTCTGACGTTTGTCTGAGCATTGATGTATAGTTATCATCCACACTGCATACACACATACATTCATATTATACTTATTTTTTATTAACCGCACACTAGCGCAGCAGGGTAAAATGAAACCATTCATTTAATTGTCCGTAATATTATATTATATGCTCGATATCTTCACAATAGTATTTTCAAGTTTATGACCCATGACATATTTCACGATATCACACGCTGCATTGCACAAGCTCATTACCTTCAAATACACTGGTAGTAGCAGTCGCCAATCTTACTAGTTCCCCAGCTATCTTTCTCTACAAGGACTATCTATCCAGATCAAAGCAGCCGCTATACATTAGCTAAGAGTGTGGAAGAGCCCCTTTTGAACTAACACTGCCAACTTTACAAGCTTGGTTTGCAGTGAAGATATATACATATCAAGCATAGAGTATACACAGGTGTAGCAAGATAATTCATTCTCAGGCTTTATTTTCGCTCATCTTTGGCTCATGAAAATAAGTCAGCCTGCTCATGAAATGTCTCACCACATCACACTTGACTCGTGTAACAATTATTATATGTGTGTGTATTGTATGTGCGTAAGTTTGAGGACAACTTTTTTTTGCAAAACTTGAATTTTATGAATCAAATTCTTAAAATTTTGCCCTAATAAGTATTCTTGAAAATAACCACTGTGATTTTCCAAATCACTGTTTACTCGCAGCACTATTGCAGTTTGGATTTTGTGTCTGTTGTTACTGCCTGAGCCAAATAGCTGAGAGTTAGGCAGCAGTGATTTTGGAATCAACATGCAGAGAGTCTTTCACTCAATTAAGACTGCTATTGACGATTATATGACATGTACGCAATCATTGGCAACTCTTCACCACAGCTATTCCACCTCATGCAGAGATCCTTTTAAACACATTGCATGGGCATATATGTGTGTGTTTTCTGTGAAATATTATTTCTATTGAGTTTCAACTAAGGCAAGACTAATGGTTGTGGTAAAGGTACACAGTTGTAGTCATGAAATGAGTGTATACAATTACACCTTTACTAACATATTATTTTGTAGGTAAATGTGGCAATCTTTACTAATTTTTTTGTAACCCGTTCCTATCAGTCCACTGTTAATTGCATCTGCTGAGTTATTGTGTATCAACTGTAGCATACTTAAAAAAAAAAAAAAAGCTGTAGCACTCACATCCGGTGCTCACCTGTTAAATAACCAAAACCTCGCTTGGTTTCAATCAAACTATCAATCTCATGTCAAGGTAGGTGGTCTCAATGATCAAAGGTCACCTTTATTCTATATATTAATAGATGGATATTTTTAGTTTATCAAGTGCTCTAGTGCATATCTGAGTATTCATAGTTGTGATGTCAAACATTTATGATCCACCAAAAATGGTATAATATATACATGTACATATTTTTTATTCTGTGTGTGTTTGTTGTGTATGTGTGGACAAAAAGGGAATCTCCAAGGGTTGCTGGTGCAAAAGCAAGCTCATGGTCCAAGATGATGGAGGGACAGGACGCGATTTGAATAGAGAGAGTAGACATGGTATGTGACCGCACAGGACAGGAGTAGCTGGAGGGGAAAGTTAATAGCAGGACTGGAGAACAAGGCAAAAAGAGGGCTGGAGAAGGAAGAGCAGAGGAGGAAGGCTACTGCTCAACTAGATGTACATGCGCCCATAAAAAGCAACTCTTGCTAACGGATCTTCCAGACCAAGGATGAATTGCCCCCTCCCTCTCCCTCACGATGACTGGAAAAGACGCTATGAACATTCCAGCTTAATTTGTTAATTTACACCTGTTGTCATGCATTCTATCATATCCCACTTTATTTGTACACTTCTTCTTGAACTCACAATCATCAATTTGGTTTCATGTCATTAATTTGATTTCTACTATACTGAGACTTTGATACACTATGGCGGTTGCTATAACTTTATCAGCTGTAAAGAAGAGCACTGAAGTGCAGCCCCAGCGAAATTCTAGTAATAATAACATACCCTACGCTGCAACCAGTGAAGAAACCATATATTTAACTCCCAGATTCCTCCACGTTATTGGAAACACTAACTCAACTCATTTAAAATTCAGTTGTAACATACATGTAGTTATAGTTATAGTAAGTTATAATACTGATCTCTTGAATGAGATGTATGGATAATATACTGTTGTATACTGCCTTATAATGGCTAAGAATTTCATAACTGGGCATGTCAAGAAAAAATAAAAATGACCTGACTGAAAAACACCTAATACACATGAATGTATCCATTATTAATAACATAGTATAGCTACAAAGACCAACCTAGGAGTCATGCTCAGGCATGTAGCCTTTAGTGTGGTGTAACTGTGGATAACACAATTTGCATCATAGCATAGTAGTATAGTTTGGAGAAGTGACATGGTGTTCAAGGTGACTTTCATATTAATCTTACTATCATTTTTTGAAAGTAACATCTTAGGCAATGCAATTAAAAGTACTGCTTGTTATGTCAGTAGCAGATGTTTTAGTTGAATTAACGATCACTGGAGGCATGCAGAATACTCAACTCAGAAGTTCTGGTCAGTAGAGCTATAAAACTTTCACTATATCAATCACTAAAAACTATATCAAACAAACTTTTAACTTTATTTAAGAAGCTAACAAACAATTATCAATTATTAATAAATAATAATAAAATAATAATAATAATAACCATTTTTAAATTATTAAAAATCCAAGGATGGATAGGCACAACCCAAAACGGCTGCGGCATTCCCAGCTGAACTGCCACTGAACTGCCGCTGAGAGTTTCTGAAGGAAGTAGCTAGTACCACATAGTTCACCAGTTGCCAGAGACACATCTGCCTAGTGTCTGGACAGGTGGCATCATCCTATACAAAAGGTCTTCCAGCATTCCATGGCACTAAAATCATGCAATTCGGTCATTTACCATTGGATCTGGAAAAGCCAGGAGGTTTCAATCTGGAGGGGACTTTAGCAGCTGACTGAGCGAGGTGGATGATATCATTTAAAACAGTTTACTTAGAATGTCTGCCTACACTGAACTTGCAGCTCAGCCCATGAGTCCCAAGAGGAGACATTTGCATGAATATTTATAAGAGATAATGAACTGAATGTTGACAGGTTTATCAGAACACTTTAAAGATGCTTTATCTTGAGAGAGGGCAATATATATTATATATACATATATGACGAGCTTAATACTGTCCCACTTACGAAACATCAGCGAACTTTCCGATTGTTTTTTTTAAGTAACTGTAACTATAGCAACAGTCCACGCCTTCTGAGATTGGCCATGCTTACCGCGTGCGCTCTGGATGGAGTTTGATGCTAGGAGTGTCTGGTGAATATGAAAGACTGCGATAGCAACGCTAGAAGAAGGTTAGGGGTTTCGTGGGGAGTTTGAAACTGCGTACAAACTAGCTCTTGTGAGACTAGTGACTGTACAGCATTAGTGTTACTTTGGCTCTTGCTAATAATAGTAAAATTTGGTACCCTGAGCTTTCTTTATTATTTGGATAGGTGATGTAGCTAAGAGATTAGTAGTGTTTAGTTTTCTAGTTGCACTTACGTTTAATTATGTGTATAGTGTGTATGGTCTCATTTTATAGGACCACACACACAACATGAAATGTTTCTTAAAAATAGTAATTTAGATTGACACTAAGTGAAACCTATCTAGTCTATCCCACTCAAGTGATATTGAAGTGTAGTAGAGCTTAAGGATGCTAAAGTAAACTTATTTCTAGTTTAAATGATGAGGTAAAAAAATTAAGATCACAGAAATATCTGATGATTTACTCCATATAGCGACTGAATTATTGACTAGCCAGTTAAACATTAGTAATAAGAATAACTATTTTTATTTAGTTTTGCCAAATACCAAGATGGTCTTATTCTACCGTGTATCTGCTATAAGTATTAAGAAAAGAAGAAAAATGAAGGAAAAAACCACTTGCAAGCTGCTGTAAGTATGGAAGCCTGTATTGTAGTGTAGACTTCCAAGCGATTTTTATTTCATTTTGTGATTGCGTATTACATAACTTGAAATATTCTTTAGGAATAGTGTTTACAATTTTTGATATAGATCACTTTTATTCTTCGCAAGTTGTAGCCACTCACCTTCCTTTAGATGAATCCAAACCTCTTAAATGCACCTGTAGCATGTCTTCATTTGTGCAATGTATAGCTGGCCTGATGGTGTACTAAATTATAGTGTGAATTGAAACCACATTTCTTGTTTCTCATCAACTATATTGGAAATTGCGATAATGTAGTTGACCTATAGGAAAAATATTGAAATGGTATATAACAAGTATGAGGTAGTAGGGGTGTGGTTAAAGCAGTGGGCTTGACCTGCATAATAAATTTTGAAGTGGCTGTATCACCCAGTAAGGTGCAGATGAGAAACAAGGTATTTTGTTTGTTTGGCCTAAAATAAACTATGACTTCATTCCATAATGAGGAAGAGGTCTGTCGGCTAGTAATGTTTTTTTATTATTTGTTTGGTACACTAATGTTTTTACACCTTCAATAGTTGCAGAGTGTGCATGCATTGTGTTACAGAGTTCAGTCTCTGAGCTGTATATGATGTATGTGGTTAGATGTGGTGGCTTGTACCTGGACTGAGCAGCTGTAATTTATTTTGTGAAGTTGACACTGTAACTACACTTTCTCCACTACATACACAATTCAATTCATTGAAGTGAGATGTGTCAGGAGGTGTACCCAGGTATGTATGTGATTTATGATCTATGATCATGACCCACAAAGATTTAAATTTCAGTCTGCTATCAAAATGCATTTAATTACAATGAATTATGGTCTAAGGACATAGAGCTGTGTGTGTAATGTATATAATAGAGTATGTGGGTTGTGTTGGTCTGCAAATGATGGTGATTAACCCTCAGCGCTCATGCGTGAGAGGGTTATAGTAGTCATCCTGTCTGTCTGTCTGTCAGTCTGACAATTAACTGTTGATTTACTGCTGTGGCATTCTTTTTCAGCGTTTTTGCAACTCAGTTATTGTTGCGCACCATTTAGAACAAAAACACCTGCCCAAATCCGGAATTTAAACGGCATGCGTAAATCAAGTGCACGCTCGGTGGTTACATGCACTCGATATACATAGTACGGTGTTGTACAAAATAGTCGTTGTACAAAATAGTCGGTATTAACTACATTCCAGTTTACAGCCAACAAAGGCAGCTGTACCTCATAATTGTCTTGCCATGATGCTCCCACATTAATTTTGTGACCTGTGTTAACGTTTGGTGAGAAACTGGTAATATCGTGTGACTACAATTGAAACATTGTCTCTATGGTATAGAGCTTTTGTCAAAGTGCAATGATAATATCGGTATATCTCCCAGCTGTACTACCATATGCTATTGGACAGATGGACCAGATTTTGGGAAATAGAGTTTATCATTATTTCTGAGGAGGTAGCATAGGGTAAGTGTGTGCACACACTCAGTCTAGAGACTACTTGTGAGCCCTATAAGTAAGACGTAAGCCTCAATTGGGAAGGTATGTGGTCCCTTTGTTTTAGTTTCATGTAGTTATGTTTGAGGTGATTGGAAGATTTTATGATCATGACCAGTGCATAACTGATTACGTGACATCTGTGTGACCTTTGAGTTGCTATTATGTAGGGTGAGAGGAATAACAGGAGACATTGTGTTTATATGGCCTTAAAATGAAAAAACAAAAACAAAACAGGTTGCTGGTTTTATTATAAGTCATTATAGATATGGTACAGATGAAGGCTTGACTTGGTTATTACATATGGCACCATATGTATCAGTTGCATGGTATTATACTGTTCAGGATTGACTGTTGTCACATGGTAAAGGCACATGTATCAGTTCAGTGGTGTTGTGAGTGTTCTATTGAAAATCTTGTGTTGGACTTCCTAAGCCTTTTGCAGAGATTTGAGGCAGTGGTTTATGCTCCATTCATCTGTAATGTCCACCAGTGTTAATTTACTAATTTCTTGTCTGCTCACAAGCCTCAAGCATATGTGATGATAACCATTAGGCGTACCTGAGGTTCTGGTTGGCTTTGTGTTCGTTCCTGCATTTAGCTACTCCTTATGAAGATAACATTTACATCTACCAGTTTCATTGCTGGAGCAGTATTGATACTTGACTAGGAATAGCCAAATTATTCTTGTTGCCTGAGAAATGATTTTGTAGAAGCTAGCTAGTGCATAGTGCTGAGGGTTCATGAGTAGGTGCTTCAGTTATATAATAGCTAGGTTGTTTTTTTTGTTTTTTTTATTTTATTTTATTTTTATTATTATTTTTTTTATTTTTTTTTTGCTAAGCTCACCAATAGTTATTGAATATTTACTATTTGTGATGTAGGAGTCTAATTCAGTATGGATAATAAGCAACGAATTTCACGTCTCATTCTGTTGTCATGAGCTCCTCCTACTGGGTAAGAAGCTACTTACTGGCTTTATGGATGTGTATTTGTTGGCCAGATCTCTACATGAGTCATCAGTATATTTATCAAATTCTATAGAGTATTTTATCTAATGACCAGTTTAGTTTAAGCTGCAAGATTTAACTTAATCTTGCTGTCAATGTCATTCACCTGCTAATTGTCATATCATAGTCCTGGTGATTATCCTTTACCTGCTAATTTTAATATTATGGATTCAAGTGACCTGTTAAACGTAGAGGTCGTTTTTATAATTCAATGCTATTCTTCGTACGGGAAATCTGTGGCCTCGTATACCACATTCTGAACTCCTTTCGGAGGTCCGGGTATAAATGGAAGAATCCCAGGCATGCCCTTTTACCTCTAGCTCCTATTCAAATTAAAATAAAGTCAAGAGAACCCTCCATTATACGTAGCTCACTATCCTTTCAAGTCAATCCACACCATGTTTACAACAAGTGCCCTAACTAAAAAACAGCTATATGTAATCATTTTTGCGAGTAATACTCAAGTCCATCTATCAATGCCATGTGTATGTACCAAAGTATTTTTTGATTGAAGATGAACCCTCAGGATAGTATCTTGGAGAACTCTGACAGCACGCTGTATATCTTTTGCAGTTGAATTAGCTGCGTCAATGGCAAACAGTACTTTTTCATTTCTATTTAGATCCCGCCATTTGTTCTTGTTTTTTCCCTTGTTTTTTATTTTATTTCGTCTTCTAAGATGCTCATGACTTTGTTTCCAAGCTTTTGTGTGCGCTAAGTTGCTGTAATGCTACTAAAGGGGAGTCGGTGACAAAATCTGTCAGCGCCCATTTTCCACTTATCGCGAAATATGTCCCCGGCTACCCCCCTTTTATACGACACCTTCGTGTTTAAGAAACTAGTTAATAGTTGAAATATAGCTTGAGCTAGTATATTGTGGATCGTTTATTTACCTTATTTAGGCCAGATCTTTTGTTATTCCTGCAGTTATTTTCATTTTGTTCTGAGTTTTTCTAGACCATTTGGGCTTCCCCCCACCCTGTAAAGCAAAAAAAAAAATTTTTTAAAACTATTTCATTCTTAATAGTGTGGCACATGAATTTCCCATTCCAAACTATATGGGAAAAATCGTTATTCAGTTGAAATCACACAGGGACAGTGGAATACCATGTAACTGAGTGAAATAGCACATAAACTAAGTGGAAACTAAGTGAAATACCATGGTAGCTAAGTGAAATAGTACGGGTGAGTGCGCACGCATGCAGCATTAATCTTGGAAACGTAGAGTTCAAGTTGTTTCTAGTTGGAGACAATGTCATTCTTTACCACAGAAGCTCTACCCGTATTAGACAGAATGTTTTTCAACAGATTAGAAGGGGCCATAGGTAGAAAACGAAACAAAACAAAAACTGACCTGACCTACGATTAATGAGTGATAGCATGGGTAACCTGTGCTACTGGGGATCAATAGCACTCATAAAGCAATTGAAATAGCACTTGGCTTCACCTCATGCTATTTCAATCGCGTTACTTGTACAATTAATCCCGAACAGAACGGTTTCCCGTGCTATTACTCATACAGATGACTCCCTCAATTTCCATTATGCCCCCTTCAAATTAGAATTTTATTGATTTGCTCAAAATATTTCCCTGATTGTAAAATGTTAGCTCAATGGTAGACATAGAGGTTGTGAATAATCTAGCTTTACATAAGTGTAGATGAAGGTCCCACAAAGTCACAAGATGTGAATCATCCTCAGAACTCCTTCCTTATTTTTCTATTGTGTGCAATTTTTGCATTGGAAATAAGTATAGGTTACATCGTGAGGTAAAGGTAATTATGGGATTTACACAACCGAGAGCTGAAGGCTCGAGGATAGTGTAAGTTCCGTACGGACCGTACCGAGTGGTGCAGCTGACTGGTACCATGGCTTTAGGCCATAGGAAATGCAACCAATCGTAAATTTAATTGGACCGTTTAAAGAAGCTCGGGGCAAAAATACGCTGCCTATGAGGTATACATGAAATATATTCACCGCATTTTGAGCAATTTGATTGGGAGGTTTGAACTTACTATGGTACAATATTATCTATATGCATACGATTTTATTTTACGTTTTAAGAATTAGCTCACTTTTTACTGTGGGAGGTTCTTGTTGTGTTTGGTTTCAAACAGTAGCTAGTTGTATTTGTGTAGTACTCAACCTCCCCAAGTGTGTGAAGGAATATATTTTTTGGGTGGAGTTAGCAGCCTCACTTTAAGAAATTGAGATTTTAAGATATAAAGTGCGAATTACTAATTTACTGAAAATTCAATGTGTTTCGCCACAACTTGGTATAGAAGTGAAATTTTGTCACTGATTGTAAGATATAATTGACTATTTAATATCTCTATGTGATGCAGAGATGACATGAGAACCATCAATGGAGGTTGCTAAGGACATGAATACTCAGAAGGCAAGCACACAATACTTGTGTTAGGGCTGTCTGAATGGTGTATGTGTGTGCATGTGTTGTGTAACATGGTCAAGGAGCACATCCTTGTAGCAAGAGTTTTTGTGTTTCATTAGTATGAATTCAGTGAGTAGTCCATGGAAACCTGACAAGTGTAGTGGTTGACAGTATAAATGAGTGGTTAATGTAACATCTATTAACACTTCCATTCAAAGATGTGATGCTGAATTGGGCACTATTACCTCAGAGCAAGCAGCTAAATTACCTCATCCACACTACTCTCATTCATACTAATCCGGCACTGAATAATGAAAGGGACTTTCTGTGTTAGCTAACCTTCAGTGTGCTCTTGAGGGGTTACAGTCGTCATCTTGTCATTAGTTCATTCATTCACTCTGTCAACGTCATGCGGCTGCAAGATTTGGTTATATTCGTTACGCGGGTAAGTAAACGGAATGTCAATTATACTGGAAGTGACAATTCAAATATGTTTTCTCGATTTCTGGTTCAATTGCTTTGCTGAATACAGCCCAGTTCAACTGCCAGTTCTCTGCTTTGAAGGTTTACCCCCCAGTATTTTTGCACCAAGTGGAGGTGAAGTGTAGCTTACTGATAGCTTAAAAAACTCAATTTTTTTCCTTTGCGTCATAAGGTCCCTTTTTCTAGACCCACTCACTATTACAGAAGGATAAAAATAAATTCATAGCAAAAAAATTCCACGAGGTTTTGTGGTAATGTATACTTACCACAACTTTCTGTGTACTCCACTGTGACGATTTCTGCCCCAACCTTAGCTACTATCACACTTATCCGAGCCTAGCTAGCCCTGGTCGACAAGTGTAGAGTTAAATTTTAATTAAGATAAGTTATAGTCAAGATTCGCAGTAAACACTATCATCCAAATCTTAGGGAGGCAAACTGGATCTTAAAGGGTGCAGTATCAACCCAGAACCTGTGGTAATCAAGTTATTCAGTAGAATACCACAAAACCTGCCCGTAAGGTTGCGTCTTCTCTTGAGATATGGGAGCCCACCTATTTCTATGAAGAGCATGCGAGCACCTTTTTCTCCTGTGAGGTAGATTAGACTAAGTACTATGATCTAAAATTTGATACAGGTTTATTTTAAATATATAATTAATAATAATTGATAATAAATAGCCGAAATGATAAATATAAAATATTAGAAATAAAATTTTAAATTAGTGAATAAATAAAATAAATAACAAATGTAATAATTCACATTCATTATCATATAACTATTCATCTTTAACAACAGTAACAGGAATGGAAAAAAATTACCAAAAAACTCCTGAGAAGTTGAAGTTAACACACTGAAACTGCTTATAACTTCCACCCTCTTCACCAATTGTCAAGCTCTCCAAAGACACCCAAGCAGATTATCCTGCAGCTGTGAGCCATGATATATCGATTCTAAACTAGTGACTCCAGGCTTCATTAATACACCACCGCTTCTTCATCGTCTAGGACCCTCCAGTACATTCCAGAAGTATTCTACTCTTCCGCGCCGGGCTCACTTGCACAGTAACTTTCCTTCAGTGTTTGCTTACCAGTTCTAATTAGAGCCATCACCATCCGGAATTTTGTCCACAATAAATTGCACGCTCAGAGTGGGGGCAGGGTCGAAGAATCAAATGAATATGAATCAATAATTAGCTTCGGTATCTAAAATTGAAATTCAGACGTATTGGAAGGCCAGAATGAACTCATATTTGTACACAGGGTACACGCCACATTAAAAAACAACAACATTACACTGAGTTGTTTTTTTTTTTTAATAGGACACAAAAAAAAGTAATATAAGAATATTTATAAAAATGGAAAATAAATACTAATATAAAAATATGGCATTGTAATGTTGTTGGGAAGCCCATAGTATACCGCTGGGGGAAAATTTTTGAGTCGTAACTGCAACGGTCGCCCCTGAATTTCACTGAATAGCCGTAATATTTGTACTGGTGTTTCTCAGTTCCTGGTTGGTCTTTTTTCTTGAAACTTGGTTTATAAGAGCTGTCTATTGGTGTCTGTTTCAACTGCAACAACAAAAGTAAGCGTACATTGAACAGAAAACGAGAAATAAATACATAGCATAACTCCTCCATCTGCGGTTTAGTGCTGCAGTTGCAGGTGGTACTGCACCCTGAATTGAGGGCAAAAGCCTCCTCTCCTCTCCCTTTGCCTCCTGAAATAAATTGTGTCAACTGCCTGCTTGGAAACAGATAGAGGTGTTAGGCACAATGTAGTACATTCAATGTGCATCTTTGAAGTTACAGAGGCTTAACTAGGTTGTTAAAAGGGACATGAGTTGTTAAAGGGGACATTACTTGCTATAGTTAAATAGTTGACGAGGAGGTAAGGTGGTTTTTCTAAATGTAGGGAGCTAGATTTTCAGCTCCCCAATAACTATGCAATTCCTCAAACTCATCTAACACCTTAGTCATCTCATTCTCATTATACCCATCACAAATACCATTTAAAACGCAACCCATATCACTCTGCTCATCTAATACAACATCCAACCTATACATCTCAAATCTCTCCTTATAAACCTTAAGACAGTTAAACGTGGACCACCTTACATGCCTCTCTGCACCCACCTTACCAATCCTATAATTAACCTCTCCCTTCCTCTCTAAAACTTTATATGGTCCCTCCCAGGAATCGGCTAGTTTACAAGTCATCCCTGGAACACAGTATAACACTAACTCACTAACTCACCCACCTTAAACACTCTTAACTTGGTTCCCCTATTTAAATTCAGCATTATGGATTCACGTCCTTTCGCACTCTTAAGAGCCGCACAGTCTCTCATCCTCTCAAGTCTCTCTGCAACAGTAATCACCCAATCACAAACACCCAACTTCTCGTTCTCCCTTTCATATAACCCATGATACAGGGCATCTAACGGTGTCCTCACATGGAAGCCATGAACTAAATCAAAGGGACTAAATCCCGAATCTGCGTGTGGCATCTGCCGCAACACAAACAGAACAAAACTGATTTGACCAACCCAGTCAACCCTATCACTCACACACTTTCCCAATATAGCTTTAAAGGTGCCATGAGTCAACCCTATCACTCACACACTTTCCCAATATAGCTTTAAAGGTGCCATGCATCCGTTCAACGGCGCCATTACTCTCTGGATGATATGGAGACGTTCTCACCTTCTGGATTCCCAGCATTTCACACAACTGCCTAACTACCTTCCCACAGAATTGGCTCCCTTGATCACTCAGTATTCTCTCAGGTATTGAGGTCCTCGAGAAGATGGACCACAACCCTTTAACCATAGCCTTAGCCATTATACTTCTCAGAGACACTGCTTCAGGCCACTTAGTGGCTAGACACACGTACGTCAGTAGGTATCTACACCCACCCTTACCTTAGGCAAAGGGTCTACAAGGTCGATTGCAACCAACTCGAAGGGCTCAGTCAACACTGGTCTCTCCACAGCTGGAGCACGTCTGGGCTTATGTTTACTTCTTCTCTGGCATACCACACAGCTAGTACAATGATCTACTATGTCTCTCGCCATTCCCGGCCAAACAAAATATCTCACAATCATGGCATTCACCTTCTCCACCCCCAAGTGCCCATTTCTCTTGTGCCCTAACTCCAACACTCTGGCTCGGTAACTTCTAGGCAACACCAATACATCTCTGAATTGCTCCCAGGTGACATACATACACATCACTAACATATTCTTCTTCCACTTAAATCCCCTCTCATTTCTTTTACCCAGTTCTTGCCAATCTTTCAAACTCTCATCTTTCAACAACTCATTCCTGAACTCCATTCCGTCTGACCCCTCCTTCACAGGGCCAATCTCACTGGCTAACTCACATAACCTAGCCTCCTCGCCACTCAATTGTAGTAACTCCTCAAGGGGATTCCGACTCACTCACACTTTCACTAGTGCTTGACACTACACTTGCTTTCGCCTGGGGCTCGACTGGTTTCGGCATAGCCTCCACCTCATCCACCCCATGTCCCTCCCCCACCTTACTCACATCTTCAGGCATAATTAAGGGTTCGGGCTGGCTACTCGCTCCCTGCACCGTTTCCAGTACACTACCACTCCCACTCTCAGGAGTGACCACACTCCACAAGTCGTTCACACTTACATTCTCCTCACTCTTATCTAACTCCTCCTCCTTCCTGACCATACTCCTAGTCAGAACATTCATGTTCACCTTCTCACCGGACACATAGTCCTGAATAGCACACTTATAGGCTTCAGACTCCTCCCCATTTGTCAACGAGAAAGGAACAATACACGACACTCCCGGCATCTCACTCTCGTCTATGATTGCCCTAACCGCTTTCCTATAACCTCCAATTATAAACTCGCTCATGAAGCTCATACAGATCTTCTCACTCCCACCATAACCTTTTACTAACACATCACTACATAGCACAACTTGCTCTGGCACTAATGCCTTGGGTACAGACCCCAACTCTGCCCCAGAATCGATCAAAACCTCAGTCTTAGTTCCATTGACTAACCCCATAGCCACATTTCCCGATTTTCCTGACTTGCTCTCGTTTATCAGAACCGACATCTTCCTTGGTACTCCCTCTTTCTTTACGGAAACCACACCCTTCTTGACTGTACACTCTGGACTCCTATGGCCTACCTTCCCACAATTATAGCAGGTAACAACCCTGGGCGCATAACCACTCCCACCGGGTCTCGCACTACTCTTCTTACATTCACTAGCCCCCTATGGCCCTTCTCGCCACAGTTAAAGCATGTGACGTAGCTACCGACTCCTCCACTACTCACTCTCTCTCCACTACTATTACTCCTTTCACCACTCACACTCCCAAAATCGCGCCCAACCACTCTTAAATCCTCTATTGCTTTCAACAAAACTACTACCTAACGGTTTGAAATAATTTCCTTTCTGCCTCCCTGCCATCCAGTCTTCTAGAGCTTCCCTGTAATCTCCCCAACTTAACAACCCTATTCTCTAGGAACATCTTCACACTCTGGGGGAGTACTCTTCTGGTCAACGCCATGGCAATGGCCAGAACTCCCTCCTCTAAGTTCTTGCACCCCTGACAAGTACCCTTTACAGTTCTTTGCATCCACTCGACAATACCACTCGCACTCATTCCCTTAAACGTCTCGTGGCATCGAATAGCTGATTGCCATAAGTGATGGCAGTTTCACCCGCCGCCTTCAACAACACTCCCTTCACCTCCGCATACACTGACCCATCATCCCTTAACTGAGCCACCCTCACGCACAGTCGTTCAGGTAGCCTAGGATATAGCCTCTCCGCCCAAAACTTGTCCTCAATCTCACCCTCTCTCATTATTCTTTCAAATTTCTCTAAGTAAGCTCCCAGCTCACTCCCATCCTTATACACACCTAACCCCTTAAACTTCTCCTGCAATAATTCCTTCTTCTCCCTAGCCTTATCTTCCTCCTCTCTTCTAGTCTTCCTCCTATCTTCCTCATCCCTTCTACATTGAAGTTCATCTCTCCTCCTTCTATCATCTTCATCCCTACACCTAGCATACTCCTCATTCGTTTCTGCTTATTTTCTTCCTCCCGTCTCTGTCTCAACCTCTCCTCCAAAGCTCTTAAATCCGCATCCCTTTCCTTCTGTCTCTTAGCTTCATCCTCTTCCCTTTTCTTCTCTCTTGCAGCTTCCTCCTCCCTTTTCCTGTCCTCACTATCCTGCCTCCTCTTCTCGTCTCGCTCTCGCCACTTCTCATCTCTGTCTATCATCATCTTCATGAGACTAGCCAAATCAACTTCCTCAGACCTTCTAGCCATCTTCTTCCGCCCAGCTACTACCTTCCTCTGATCTACCGCCACCTCTTCCTCTACTTCTCCCACCTCACCTTCCTCTTCCGAGAGCACCTGTTCCGTGTACGACACGTCAGCGGGGTGCGTAGGGTAGGGGGACCTCCCAGAGGCAGTCGGCCTGTGTGAGGGACGGTAGGGCTGATCGCCAGTCCCAACAGCTGGCAACCTTCTTGTGGCCGCCTTCTTCCTCTCTTCCACTTGTCCGGGCTCTGACATGAGCCGGTAACCCAGACGTCCGTCAAAGTCCTACAGACAACAGCACACAAAGAATATAAAAATAAATGACACAACTGGATGGCTATTACAATAGATAAATTACAAAAATAAAACAAGACCTCAATTTCACACTTCAGGAAAAAAATGACACCACACTCAGTTCAAACTGTTCCGACAAGATATGGGGGTCCTTGTCTTGAGTTAATCCGTCGACCGAATGATCCTCTGCCGTGGCAAGGTCAAGTTGCTGGCCTCCTCTGCTGTAGCAAGAAGCGCCGGTTGTCCGCAGACGGTTGGGGTTTGGAATATCTTCCTCAAGTAGGTGGGGATATCTCCCTTGGCTCAGGACGTCTCCTGATATGATTCGGAATGTCTTCCTTGCTGGTTCTGATCTTAGGCAAATGTCTTCACCGTGAGTTCTTTAACTGGGGGGAATGTCTTCGCCCGCAGATCCCACCGCTGCCACCAAAATGTGGGGGGCTCTGGGCTCCTAAGAGCTTTCGTGACAAGCTCGCGCACTCCAGTGATCAGCTTATAGTACGCTGCCACCAGGCCTGCTGCTGAAGCAATCTCTCTTAAGCTAACTTAAGTTTGATATAGAACAGACTGAAGTACAAGAATGATTGTGGGCGGTTTTATATGAAATGTATGACTCCACCCACGGGAAACGAACACGTACACGAAACGTTCTCATGAATGCACAACACGTGGCACTCAAAGACAATATGACCATAAAAGGAAACAAATACGACTGCTCACAAACAACTCTACAGAACATGCGCACAACACATCCATCCACAAGATTGAATACATAAAATAATATCAATGTCCACACATATGTCTCTTTCTTTATCTTTCTCTATCTTCTCCTTTCTCTGCTTCTCTGTCTTCTCCTTCCTGAATGTGGGCTTCCTTGCTTTGGGAGCCCACACCTTGTCTGTATTGAACTAATGTATTGTGGACCCTTTTCCATATTGAATGGATATATTGTGGACTGCAATCCATTTTGAACTAATATATTGTGGACCATTTCCATATTGAACTAATTATATTGTGGACCATTTCCATATTGAACTAATATATTGTGGACCCTTTTCCATATTGAACTTATATATTGTGGACCTTTTTATTGAACTAATGTATTGTGGACACTTCTGTATTGAACTAATGTATTGTGGACCCTTTTCTGTATTGAACTGATGTATTGTGGACCCTTTTCTATATTGAATGGATATATTGTAGACCCTTTTCCATATTGAACTTATATATTGTGGACCTTTTTCCATATTGAACTAATGTATTGTGGACCCTTTTCCGTATTGAACAGATATATTGTGGACCCTTTTCCATATTGAACTAATATATTGTGGACACTTTTCCGTACTGAACTAATATATTGTGGACCTTTTTCCATATTGAACTAATGTATTGTGGACACTTTTCTGTATTGAAGTAATGTATTGTGGACCCTTTTCCATATTGAACTTATATATTGTGGACCTTTTTATTGAACTAATGTATTGTGGACACTTCTGTATTGAACTAATGTATTGTGGACCCTTCTCAATATTGAACTAATATATTGTGGACCCTTTTCCATATTGGACTTATAAATTGTGGACCTTTTTCCATATTGAACTAATGTATTGTGGACACTTCCATATTGAAGTAATATATTGTGGACCCTTTTCCATATTGAACTAATATATTGTGGACCCTTTTCCATATTGAACTAATAAATTGTGAACACTTTCCGTATTGACTAATATATTGTGGACCCTTTTCCATATTGGACTAATATATTGTGGACCCTTTTCCATATTGAGCTAATATATTGTGAACACTTTCCGTATTGACTAATATATTGTGGACACTTTTTCGTATTGAAGTTATACCTTTTCTGTATTGAACTAATATATTGTGGACCTCTATCCATATTCAAGTAATATATTGTGGACCCTTTTCCATATTAAACTTTTATATTGTGGACCTTTTTCCATATCGAACTAATATATTGTGGACACTTTTCCGTATTGAACAGATATATTGTGGACCTCTATCTATATTGAAGTAATATATTGTGGACGCAATTCATATTGAACTTATATATTGTGGACCTTTCCATATTGAACTAATATATTGTGGACCCTTTTCCATATTGAATTTATATATTGTGGACCTTTTTCTGTATTGAACTGATGTATTGTGGACCCTTTTCTATATTGAATGGATATATTGTGGACCCTTTTCCATATTGAACTTATATATTGTGGACATTTTTCCATATTATTGAACTAATGTATTGTGGACCCTTTTCCGTATTGAACAGATATATTGTGGACCCTTTTCCATATTGAACTAATATATTGTGGACACTTTTCCATATTGAACTAATGTATTGTGGACCCTTTTCCATATTGAACTTATATATTGTGGACCTTTTTCCATATTGAACTAATGTATTGTGGACACTTCTGTATTGAACTAATGTATTGTGGACCCTTCTCAATATTGAACTAATACATATATTGTGGACCCTTTTCCATATGGGACTTATAAATTGTGGACCTTTTTCCATATTGAACTAATGTATTGTGGACACTTCCATATTGAAGTAATATATTGTGGACCCTTTTCCATATTGAGCTAATATATTGTGGACCCTTTTCCATATTGAACTAATAAATTGTGAACACTTTCCGTATTGACTAATGTATTGTGGACCTTTTTCCATATTGGACTTATAAATTGTGGACCTTTTTCCATATTGAACTAATGTATTGTGGACACTTCCATATTGAACTAATATATTGTGAACACTTTCCGTATTGACTAATGTATTGTGGACACTTTTTCGTATTGAAGTTATACCTTTTCTGTATTGAACTAATATATTGTGGACCTCTATCCATATTCAAGTAATATATTGTGGACCCTTTTCCATATTAAACTTATATATTGTGGACCTTTTTCCATATCGAACTAATATATTGTGGACACTTTTCCGTATTGAACAGATATATTGTGGACCTCTATCTATATTGAAGTAATATATTGTGGACGCAATTCATATTGAACTTATATATTGTGGACCTTTCCATATTGAACTAATGTATTGTGGACACTTTTCTGTATTAAAAAGTTTTAAAGTACTTATAAGCACAAGCACTAAGTGCAATCCATGCCTTGTGTGTGTGTGTGTGTTGTGTTTATGGAATTAAACATACATATCACGTGACATTGCATAGGCACATAGGTTCATGTGAATGGGTGGAGTTTGAATTAGGGCTACATGTATGGGTGGAGTATGGGACACTGTAGTCTGTCCAGATGAATGATGCATAGGAAGTGTTATACTACAAATAGAGGTTGTACAGAAAATGGGACTTGCACATTGGATAGGTTTTGGTTAAAAACAAAACAAAAAACAAAACAAAAAGAAAGGAAAAGAAAAGAAAATTGGGCAGAAGTGCTTTTATATATTGCAAGAATCTGCAATAGAAATATCCTCAGTTTTCTAGTGCAATTTAGACTTTTGCTTAATCCTCATGAGTTAATTTGAGTTGATTATGAGATACCTTAATTGCATCCATGAGTGCATTGATCATTTACTGCATTTATGGTCACACCAACTCAACTTCAACTATGTGGGAGTGAGAGTAATGTATGTGGGTGAAGTGAGAGACAGGTGTGTAGGTAAAGTGTGAGACATGTGTAGGTGGAGTAAGAAACATGTGCGTTGGATTGTGGGGCATGTGTGGGTGGAGTATGAGCTGTGTGTGTGAGGTGGAGTGTGAGATACTAGTGTGGGTGGAGTATAAGGAGTGAGGGTATGGTAGGTTGTCAGTGGGTTGAATGTATTCTACCCTGTGGGGCCTTCCTGCCTTTTAAGTATCTCAAGCTTTTATTTATCGCCTGCTTCATAAGTACTAGTAAAGGGTCCTCAAAGGTGTTAGTGCAGCTACATTATGGGTGTACAATTGAACAACCGGTAAGGAGTCATTATAAGATAAAGTGTATTGATTGTTGAGGAGATTGTGTATTGCTGATTGGTAAGGCATCATCCATAATGGCAATACTTAAATAGTGCAGCAGTGTATTGATTGTTGATAAGGAGTAAAATATTGTGTATTGCTGATTGGTAAGGAGTCGTTAACAATGCCAATACTTAATGTGACCGGTTTTGGGAAAATTAGCCTAAACGCGGCAAAATTCACCTTTTTTTTTTAATGATGGAAATAGATAAATAACTGTTAGCTCTAGCGTATGATGCAGCTGTAAGCTCTGGCGAGTTCTAGAACTCCTGCTACGAGGCTAGGAACACTTGCAAATTAAGCCTTGTGTACGGGAGTTACCAAGAAATATTTTGATGGGCTGTTCATTTGCCAGCGAATCATTTGGGAGGAGGATGCTCGTCTCCCGTTGAAGCTATTTTACCCCCTTGAAATATTCTTAAAATTTCATAAGCAAAAAGCAAAGTTAAAAGGTGAACAATTAGGGTGAAGGCAAAGCTTAGATCATCTCTAATTATTTGTCTTGGCAATTGAAGCCCATCTCCTTTCTCATCTTAGTTTTACAGGTATGAACGTTGTGACCCTCTTGAGATGCACAAACTCAACCTTACCCCCTCTTAAATTGATTCCTAAATTAACCCCCTGTTCACCACGGGAAAAGTAGCTGTATCTAACTAGTTCACTTATTTGTTTACATAATCCGCGTACTCATGGCATTACCATACAACTCGAGCATAGTTTCTTGAAGGGGCTTAAACGAAGCCCAGTTAACTCCTAGCCAGCCGCCAACAGCTGGATTTGATTATAGTGTCGTGTGGAGACACGCGGTAATAGTATACAGAATATAAGACATCCCCCCTAGCCTTAGCAACTATTTTATGCGGCACTTTCTCAAAATCAGCAATAATAAATTGAGCAGCAATTTTGAATTGTTGAAGTGTGTAGGGCGAAGACGGCTTGTGCTACAACTTCCAGATTTGAAGGATGACATCCCAAATTCCTGTGCAACCTACTGGTAGGAAGAAATGAAAAACTTTAAATGCCGTGTTTAGGCCAATTTTCCCATAAATAATGCAGCAGTGTATTGATGATGGGTAAGGAGTCATCAACAATGCCTATACTTAAATAGTGCAGCAGTGTATTGATGATGGGAAAGGAGTCATCAACAATGCCTATACTTAAATAGTGCAGCAGTGTATTGATGATGGGTAAGGAGTCATCAACAATGTCAATGCTTAAATACTGCAGCAGTGTATTGATGATGGGTAAGGAGTCATCAGCCAATACTTAGATTCCTATGGACAGTCACATTTAGTGGCTGTTCAATTGAACACATATATTTTACCAGTTATAGCAATACACTGCACTATCTATACTAGCAGTCATATCCTAACCAATTGTACCACAATATACATCTGAATTATATTGGACGCAATGCAAAGAACAAAAATTGTTACCTATTTAAAGGTAAAATGTTAAGTCCTTTAAAAAAAAAAAAGTATTAAAGTGAAAGAGTACCTGTGAAACTTGTGAAAAACTTGCTCATCCCAAAGCAATGTGTATGATGTATTACTGAAGTATTACAGCAATATACTGGTACACTATATTTAGGCATTTGATTGTACAGCCATATGCATGCTGTACTACCTATGTATTGGCATTTTGACGACCTGTTACATTTTATAGGAATGCACTGAATGCATCATCTCCATGTATTTGCACTTTAATACTATTTGTGACTGTCTACGTGAAAACTGGGCATAAAATGAAAAATTTTGATACTTTTTTAAGAAACAAAATGGCACATAAGAAAGGGAGAAAAGGGAATACAAGAAATTGAAGCTAAGAAGGAAACCAGGACGAAAATATGATATTTTAGCTGTATAGCTCTCCTATAGAGGTGATATTTTCTGCGAATTCATGTTTTATCTATTGGGGGGGAGGAGGAGGTTTGGAGTACAATAAAGCTTATGGGTGAAGTATTAAACTTGTGTTCAAGTAGAGAGTATGGCAGATGTCTTGTAGTCTTGTGAATATGTACACGACGGTAGGTTGAGGTTCCTTTGTGTTTCATAATGTCGCAGAGGCTTTCATTGGCTGCTAGGCTTGTGATCCACATCAGTTGGTACTTGAACCATGTTCATTGCTAGACTTGTGATCTGTGCCGATATGGGATAGGGTTTTTAAAGAATATAAGATAAATTAACCACCTTTATTCCTGACATGTAATGTGGTACAGTTAAGTAGGTCACTCACCAGTACTATCTCATCCACAAATGGTGAGCTTGAGCATGGGACCATCAGAATCTATGAATATTTAGATATAGTAGCACAATACACTCATGTACACCTCTCACACTTCACCTATATGTAGTGGGGAGGGAAAGACATGTAGCACATTTTCTACATAAATCAATGTCTTTAACTGTTTGATTATCACTTAATGTTCTAGCAATATTTACTTACAGTATATTTTGAAGTATGCAAATTGAATTCAGTAATAATTATTGCCACTTTATTGTTATGCTGCAGGGTATGCTTTTTGATGTTTCTAGCAGTACTGGAGGTTGGCTACAATAATCAAGAATGATGATGAGTACAAGACTTTTTGACATATTATTTGTTTTGATATCAAACTATCATCCAAATTTTTGTGTACCTGTTTTCCTTTGATGTAATATATTTTTTATTACTAACCAGAATTTGTGTATTGGTGCGCGGCGTTGTCTGGTACAGTATGGTATAGTATGCTGATTGTACAGTGTAGTAAAACCTAGTAAAACACAAGTACACCAGTGCTGCTATGTATGTTTTACTATTGAGTGAGCTAGAGTTTACTAGTGGTGGACAGGTATGGTAAAACATGAGTGACACTTGAAGTGTACTGGATGTTTTACCTCATGGTGTACTGGAATACTTATAGTTTACCTCATGTTTTACTGGACAGTGTAGAGGTAGTAAAACATGTGTAAAACATTCGTGCACAACTGGTCCGGTTTTAGAGTTTACTGCATGTTCTACTAGGATTTACTGTCCAGTACAACACAGGTAAAACTGAAGTAAATCATTAGTTTACAAATGTTTTACTGATCAGTAAAACGTGGTTGGCAAAGCAGTGCTTTATGTCCCTATTATTTCAATAATATAAGCTGCAACTTTATTAATTTGTATACATGTAAGTAATTATAATTATTGTGAATTAATCTGGAAAACTTTAGACCTTATATACTACTAAACCCTGTTTTTAATAGTCTTTAAAATTATTTCAACCTGATGTTCTATGTTGCAGATAGTTTATGTAATATTCACAATTATTCTAAAATATTTGGAAAGTTAATTGTGCTTCCAACTACATTTGATTAATTTTTTTCTGTATCAGGTACAAATGACATTGAAGGAGTTAATATTATTTGCCTTACAATGAGGACTGGACTATATAACATATCATGTGACTATATCATAGGATGTAATTATAGTGGATGTTCCTATGAATTATCATCTACTAATAGTAATATCAATGGTTCTATAATAGGAAAGAATTATGAGGTAGTGAGTATTGATGTAGACACATATTACAACCTCACAGTCATCAATGGAGATTACATATGTGATTTCAATACAACAATTGTATGTTCATTCCATTTCTTTATGCTTACCAGAAACAGGTCAGAAAGTCATACATATTACGAGGTAATTTTATGTATATTATTATTGTTTTATGTAGGTGCCAGGACAACTACTTTCACTTCAGTAACAATTAATAATAATAGCATATTAATTACATCTGTATCAGTCAGAGTATTAGTGCCTATTTTGATAATTGTAATAATACTGGTGGTTGCTGTTATTCTCGTACTCTTAATCAGAAATGGTAAGATACAATGATATGGCAATTGTAATTAATAATAATAATATTGTGTTATCAATAGATAACGTTTGTGGTAAAACAAGAGATAAGTAAGTATTCGACAAATTATATGTCAATATTTTTAATAAAATTTACTTGTATGAAGATCTGGAGCTACGAATAGAAAGGCTCGCGTATGTATGAACAATATAATTTTTAACTACATGTGTCAATAAAATTCAATCTTTGCATTTTGTCTAATCGATTTTATTAAAATTATATGATACTCTACAAATAAATATTGCCTATGTTTTTGTTGAAAACATTATTAAAATCTGTATATGCATGAATAATATAGCTAGTTTTACACATAGTGAGTGATGAATAGCTGAATAATACTATTAGTGTTAACTTTACTAGCTAAAATTCCAATTTTATGTTGTGAGAAATTATATCAAAATACATTATTCTTTGCTAGAAATCACTTTAATAGACTCTTATAAAATTAGTGCATTTTAAAGAGATGATGTTCAACAAATTTAACTTTTGCCTTCTTCTTCTAAAATAATATGTATAATAAAGAAAATTATTATCTAAAATTTAAATATGATGGAGAGGACAAAAATAATAAATTGTTTGTAATATTCTTTTCTATTTCTTATATTTAGGTTTCTCTTCAGTATGACAACAATGTATCATATGGTGTAGTAAATGTCATTTCTACCCCAACAACTGATGACTTCATATGTGAGACTAATCTGTCATGTGACATTGTGAAGAAATCAGATGGCTCCACTGTATCACAGTCTAGTCCTACTCCACTTTATGAAAGTGTATATTAGAACCATGATATACATTTTATAGCAATTACTTTGTTTTGGTTTTAGTGTTGTCTTACTTATTTGTTGTTTTTACAGTAACTTTATTGTACAGGAACAAACATTACAATTTTTTTTTATTTCATGCAACATTGTTGTAGGATAACTTAAGCATTAATTATACATAAGTGAGTTTTGTATATTGACTTTGTGAGAGTATAGCTATAGGTGGGTAATATAAGATTAATAAAGATATTAATAAAAGTGGATAAACTAAGGGTCTCTTTCAGGATTCTATTTTCTATGATAATGTAAAAAGCATCAGGTTTTCTACATTTTGTATCTGAACGAGTAAATGATAATCCTCACAATGATTAGCTATAAGGATGTAGTAATCAGGGTAAGTATCAATCACATACTCAGTGATGTCTTATAATTGACTGGTCCTCAAGAGAATTGAAATTAGTATTGCAACAGCACAGACACAATTTATAGTAATATAGTCTCTTGATTGGGAAATTTATAGAATTTACTAGGAAGATCTATGATTCCTGTCAAATGTGTTGCAAATACAATAAACTAGTATGTTCTCACTTAACTATTATTTCAAGTATTGAGTCCAAGTGTTCCAGTGACTTTAATAAAATCATGTTGTGATTACTCTATTATGATAAATTTATTATTCTCAGACTTAATTGTATTGTCAAAAAAGGAAGGACAAGATATTGTAAAAGGGATATGATAGTTTCACTATCAAGTTAATTTATAACATTATCTTATCTGAACTTAATCCCAAGAAATTTATTCCCTATGTATTTTTAAACTAATGACAATATGGATATCCTGCAAATAGTTTACTTGGCACCAGATAAAAAAATTAATCTACGGCGGACAACATGAAAGTAGTTAGCTATTTCCAAGTCGTTAACATCAATATCAACATACCAATTAAATTATCATGCAATTGCTTTAAATCAAGGAAAGGAGATGGAATAGTTATCTAATTTACTAGTCATGCAACTATTTATGTTTTGAGTTAGACTCTATTGAATGAAGCTGTATATGGTTAAAAATTGTGATTATAATTCCTATTACTGTGAGCAATAAAAAACAATTACAGAAGAATACACCATGAGTCAATAGTTAAGCAGGCCAAACAAATTAAACTTTCTAATTGTGATTTTGCATCGACCAACATGCAGTACTTCTTTTCTATGTCAAAGACAAGCTGTATTTTAGCTCTGTGGCTAGGCAGCTGAGTGTGGAAATTTGATATTCTGCCACTAGCAATCATGATTCTTGTCTATTGTTTAAAAAAAAATCCAAGTATAATTTCATATAAATATATCTTCCAGAAACACCTGGAATATTGGATATTTCCTTCTTTTTTCGATCTATACTTTATTCACTACTATCATTTTATGACGAATGTTGACAAGACTATAAAGATTAACAAAACCAGAATTCAACACAATAAGCTTTTAATTAAGAATTACTTCAAGATGCTTAGTATTTATGGGAAGGAGACTTTATGACTGTTATTTGAGACAGTATTATGTTCTAACAAAAATTTCTTATTTGTAGCTGTCTATCGTAGTCCTATACTTACTTACTAGAGCTGAGACCAGTTCTAATAAGGTGTTACATATTATATTGTTGTTTTTGTATAATTTTGCACGAGAAATGAAAAGAATAACATCACAATCTTACTAAATCTTGACTAACTAAGTTTTGGTTTCAATTAGGTACGTACAAAATATATTATTATACATTATGTGATTGTTATATAAAATCCTGTTATGATTGAAAATGAAAGTGGATCTATAGAGTAATATCATTAAGTGTGATGATTCATTTTATTAACTAACTCAATTTCTGATAAAACTGATAAATAAACAAATGCTTTAAGCATCTTAAAATTATATTCTAGCCCAAATGTCATGGGTATGAAATAAAATGTAAGCATGAAATAACTACTACTAAATTCTCAATATGTGAGACATAAGAATGAAATGTTATTTCAGATCTCATATAAACATATTAAATGTATTGACTTGTTCATTCAAGTTACTTTGTATTAAAAAAAACATCTCAACAAAGCCAAGATTTGTAATCCTATATTATAAGTTCTATAACTTGTGTGAAAAAGAGAGGTAAAATAGAAATATAACATCAAAATGTTGTTTGAAATCTGCTAGCATGTGTATCTAAGTTAGTTTGTATACAAAATGCCAAACAATATATGTTAGTTTTCCCTTCTCTAAAACTTTTTCAATGCATTGTTCACATCATATTGAAAGCTTTGTCCTTGTAATATAGAATGTTTGGTCAGTAACAAAAACATTGCATGCTGAAGTATTCTTGAACTAACAAAACACACCATACAATTATAGTGAAGAACAATTCAAATTAGATTGTAACAACTCAATACTTGTAATAAATTTGAGAAAGCTAGTTCATGTGTCATTGTGTTGTAGTATGTTACAAATTTATCCTCACTTGACGGGATCATGCCACTTCCTATAGTGAATTCTATTTACTTCTAAATTGTTATTATAAAGTGCCCATGCTGTTCATTTTTTCACTACACATTCTTGAGTCTGAGTAATTAAAACACATCACTGTGTATATTACAGACACTGACTTCTACAATTACTTTCTTATAAGCTTTGCAAGCTTTATAATTATTTGTCTGGCTAATTATACTTAAATACACAATCATTATAGAGTAGTTGATGAAGCTTAGCACCGTCTTTCAATATTGCTCACCACCTAGCTTATCAGTTTCCTCTCATTACTCTCTGCTTTTACTTCAACAATTTCCGGCATGAATATATACTCTCAATCAGCATAATAACAAGTTAATGCTAAAAAATATTGTTTTGCACATATATTTTTCATTAGTTGGTGTTTTAGAACAAAAATCCTCAAAAAGAACCTATCAAATCATTCAATAATCCAAAATTTGAATACTAGTTTTTTTAATCCAATATTGTCCATGTTGCTTAGTTTATGTTTTCGCAACATCAACGTACGCAATTGAAAATGGTTTTTACAGCCTAACTACTATTGTTGTACTTAAGTATTTATTTAACATACTACAAACAACATTAAAAAATAATGAACTTCATTTGATGAACTTCATTTGGTGAACTTTTTTTAAGAGAATCGGTTATTATCTAGCTAAAAATCTCTTTAAATTATGCCTGAACTAAGCACAGAGTTCAGATTGTATAGAATATGGCTATAGATCGAATAGCATTGAATTATAGCTCAATTCAACATCTATGTTGTAAGGAAAAAATACTATGATTCAATTTAAACAATTAGTAAAGTAGGATTTTCACAGTAAGCTATCATTCATTGTCTCTTAGTAATGTGTTCATTCATAGCTATAGGTTGTGCGAAAAAAAAACTTCACTACATTTTATATCGTAGCCAGTTGTAACGTCTTACAAACAACTTGATGAGTCACTGGAGAATACTAATGATGAATGTATATTATACAAATACTTGAATTGTATTATTTTTTAAAATCTGAACTAATTATAGGATTTGTTATAAGTTTGTTAAACAAGCAGTCACATCCTTTGTCTTAGTCATAAGCATGCTAGAGCTATGAAAAAAATTAAATAACATTCATATTAAAGTTCAGTTGTGATTCAACAAATTTGCATTAGCTAAATAACTAAAAATAATTATTCAATAAATTGTGATTTTTGTTCCAATACTATGAAGTTACTATAAAAGTACCAAACATTTCTAAGTTAAAAAAAAAAAAGTAAGTGGTGAATTATTCTTATAAAAGATTTCCCATATGGTTTATTGTACACTTTCATACAGTGGAACTGGACTAGACTGTGATACAGTGGGATGATCTTTTTTCTTCACAATGTCATATGACAGATTAGTCTCACAGTTGAAGTCATCTGTTGGTGGAGTAGATATGACATTAACTACACCATATGAAGCATTGTTGTCATACTGAAGAGAAATCTAAATATAATTTGAAAGCATTTTTCACAAATATTTATTATTCTTTTTCTGCAATTTAATAATATTTCAGGTCATTTATATTATATATGTAGTACTTATGACATGAGTCAGAGTGTGATATGGTGAACTATTTCACAAGCAGGCTAATTTATTTTCATGAGCCAAAGGCGAGTGAAAATACAGTCTGAGAGTGAAATATCTAGCCATATCACTCTGACGAGTGTAATAAGTGGTTTATTCCACACTAGATATCTTCACTGAAGTAGTTTTTTTGGTAACTCATGGTGTAAAGTTAGCGAAAACTTACTAGGGGCTCCCAACAACCCCAGCTGATATTATAGCAGCTGCTCTAACCTGGCTGGGTAGGCTCCACTAGAGTAAATGTAGCTGTAAAAACACAGAAAACTTGTGGCCAGGCCAGGTTGCTATAACTACTCTGGTAATGAGCTTGCCAGTACAGCCATGAGATAACACCATTAGATATCGTGAGATATCTCACGGGTCATGTACCTATATAATAATATCATTGGGAAGATATCCAGGGTGGAATAAATACATTATATATATATATATTATTATGATAATTTTTCAAAATCTATATTAAAATAAAGTGATTTCTACTTCTGGTTAATTAAAGTATAATGTATTTTGACATATTTTCCGACATAATATAGGAACATAATTTTAACGCTTTCTTCTATGTGTGATAGTATTGCAGCTAATCAATATTATTCAACCATTCACTATGTACAAAACTAGCTATTCTATTTTTGCAAATAATATAATTGAATAGGTTTCAATAATGTATATAAGCAGTTCTTGTAGAATAAAACATAATTATAGTGAATTTTCATAAGACGAAACACAAAAAAACTCAATTCTATTGAAACAAGTAGCTAGCTAGAATTTTCCTATTTACATACGTACATCTGCAGCTTTTGTTTTTCTTGCATCAGATCTTCATACAAGTAAAGTTTAATAAAGCATTGACATATAAATTTGTTGTATACTTACTTTCCTCTTGTTCCACATGGAAATGTATCTATTGACAACAGAATCATTCATGTAATAATCTTTGCCATATCATTGTATCTTACCATTCCTGATTAGAAGTACAAATGTGACAAAAGCCACCAATATTATTACAGTTATCAAAATAGGCACCAATACTCCAACTGTTACAGATGTAATCAATATGTTACTATTATCAACAATTGTTGCTAAACTGAAAGTTGTAATTTTGGCACCTACATAAAAACATTGATCGTATGAATAATAGTTTCCACAAGTATTTGCATTATTTCTGACCTGTTACTGGTGAGCATAAAAATATGGAGTGAACATACAATTGTTGCATTGAAATCACATCATCTCCATTGATATCAGTAACAGTGAGGTTATATTGTGTATTTACATCAACACTTACTACCTCATAATTATTTCCTATTATAGAACCATTGGTACTACTATTAGTTGATGATAATTCATAGGAACATCCACTATAATTACATCCTATAACATAGTCACATGATATGTTATATATTCCAGTCCTCATTGTAGAACAAATATTAATTCCTGCAATGGCATTTGTACCTATTAGAATAATTATTCAAAATGAAATGTGAGAATGAACGAATTATTTATTAACTCACAAAATTGCTGAGATTCAGAGAATGCTATTCCTAAGCTGTTGTTGGATATAATAGTTAAATGGTAAACTGATTTTAAGCTTAATCCCAAAATTATAACTGTCGACACCGAGTTAGATAAAATATATTGTGATGCAAATGTGGACAAAGTAGTATTTTGATTTTGAAGCGAAGCAAACAATAAATTGTCTTTATCTACTGGACAATGTGACATCTGAATATTAACAGAGTATTATAAAATTAGCTACTATTGTATAATATTGTATATTACCACCTGTATAGACAGATTTAATGAGTAGGAGCCCCCCACTTTAAATAATGAATATTCAATATCATTTGTAGAAGGTATGTAAGGTAGAGTCTTGTTTACACATGAAGGTGGACTTTGTCCTACTATATTAGTAGCTGTGATACACATGGTAAAGGGATCACATGACCTCACTCCTTCCAGTGTGAAGTTATAGGAGTCAGTATCAGTCACATACTCAGTGATGTCTTTCAGTTGACTTGGACTCAAGAATGTGAGAGTAATATTGAAATTAACAGATACTGTAGGAATAATTCTATAATTCCATGAAGTGATCAATGAAGAGCTTTTTAAAAATAAACTCAATTTACTTGGATGATGTGGTTTTCCTAAAATATGTGTGAAGAAATTATAGTACAAGTATTTACATACAAGAATCACAGCATGTTTTTACCGTGGTCTATAATTCGCTCTATTATAATATTGAGGTAAGGTAGTGTGCAATGCATTAAATAGCTTAACAAAAGAAATATATATACTGTAAATCAAAACTTGTGTAGTTCACACCAAATTAAGTCTGAATCACTTGCAACAATAGTCACACCTAAATATGTTGTGTTGTGCACACCTCATCATTGTAGTATGAAGCGCACACCAAATTCAGTGTGAGTTTATACCTTATACAGTGTGAACTCTGTGCTTTTATAAATCCTGAATTATTTTTAAGATTAACCACAATTATTTTATCAACATTATTTTACAAAAAGAGATTAGTGAATGTTAACTTGCACACATTTATAAAGTGAATTATTGTTATAATAGAGTAGCTAGGCTACTAAGACTAGCCGAGCGCAAATTCTTTTTAGCAGAAGATTAGTTTAATTTCAAATCCATAATATCTCGGCCTGGTTGGCCTTCAAAGTGGTGAAATGTAGAGCTGAAAGGTGACCTGAGTGCATGCATTATATACTAGAGCTAGAGGTGTTGATGAAAGTGGTAATGAGGTGTTGATGTAATGAGGTCCATGTGGAGAGCATGCAAGAGCAAGCTCGTGCTTGAAGTTGCACGCGCATGCCTACTTTGCATATGAACACAGACGCACACACATACATACCAATGCACACACATACGTACAAAACTTAAGAGTGAGATAGAACTTAACCTAACTAAGTGATATAACATATTAGTGCAAAGAACAGGACCTTCTGGCGCCTTGACGAAGCTGAGGAGAGGCGCCAGAAGGTCCTGTTCTTTGCACTAATATGTTATATCACTTAGTTAGGTTAAGTTCTATCTCACTCTTAAGTTTTGTACGTATGTGTGTGCATTGGTATGTATGTGTGTGCGTCTGTGTTCATATGCAAAGTAGGCATGCGCGTGCAACTTCAAGCACGAGCTTGCTCTTGCATGCTCTCCACATGGACCTCATTACATCAACACCTCATTACCACTTTCATCAACACCTCTAGCTCTAGTATATAATGCATGCACTCAGGTCACCTTTCAGCTCTACATTTCACCACTTTGAAGGCCAACCAGGCCGAGATATTATGGATTTGAAATTAAACTAATCTTCTGCTAAAAAGAATTTGCGCTCGGCTAGTCTTAGTAGCCTAGCTACTCTATTATAACAACAGGACCTGGGTACCTGTTCTAGCATGATTACAAAAAATAACTGACTGTTCACTGTTCACTATTTCTTTGGAGGTCTGTGGCGAAGATGGTAGTTGTGGGCTGTCTCCTCCGATGGCGTCTTCGCTCTCACGAGCAGATCTCCGGTGGTGGGGGGTCTCTTTCTCGACACTATAGGTTCGAATGGGAGTTCCTCGTCTCTTAGTGCCTCGTAGAGTGCTCCAGTGGTGATCTCCGGGTGGTGGCGGACAGAGAGAACAGTTGTGCCTGCAGGCAGCATTCTCAGGCTGGATGGTCTCAGTCTCTCCTCTCTGTCTTCGTATTTCACTTCCGCCAGAACTTCCTTGAGAAGCTTGTCCGGGTATCCACGGTTGCTGAACCAAGCGAGAACTTGGCTCACTCCTTGGGCAAATATCTGAGGCGAAGATGATCTTCTCAGGGTCCTCACGATCTCGGCTTTCACTACTCCTCTGGTGTTGTTTCTTGGGTGAGCTGAGGAATAGTGGAGGTAGGTGTGGGGGTCGATGGCTTTGGAATACGGCCGAATGTCCAGTACTCCTTCTGTTTGAAATCGCTCTCCCTTGAAGATGGTGACATCTAAGAAATCTATCTTGCATTTGGACGTCTCGCTGGTGAACTTGATGGATTTCATCCTGGAGTTGAGGTGGACTAGGAGCGTATCAAACTCTGTCTGCGTTCCAGGGAATAAGGTAAGGATGTCGTCTATATATCTAAGCCAGATCAAGGGCAAGGGTCCCGGCCAGGCTGTCAGAGCGTCAGTCTCAAGCTTCCCCATGAAGAGGTTGGCCCATGTTGGGGCTACTGGGGTGCCCATTGCAATTCCCTTGATCTGCTTGTAGGTTCTTCCCGCAAATTTGAAGGTGTTGCCCTCCAGAATCAGCTTCAACATCTCTCTCAGCATATTCTTTCTTCCATTTTCAGAGCTGGTAGGCGGTGATGTTGGTAGCGCCTGCTGGAGAGCCATGGTGACTCCTGCTCCATGGGGGATGGAGGGATAGAGGGCCTTCACGTCCAGCGTTGCCAGGATCAGATCTTTCCTCTTCTCGGGTTCCACTCTCAGATGTTCCACAATATTGATGACCTCCGTTGATGACTTCACAAGCGACTGTACTGAGTCCAGATGGACCTTGAGAAGGTTGTTGCATAGCTGAGACAGCTTCTGAGTAGGGCCAGAGCAGCAGGAGACTATAGGTCTGAGTTGGTGCGGTGTTTTATGTACCTTCCTCAGCCAGTAGAGACGTTGTGGTCTGACTTCTGAGAGGTCTGTGGTGTATTTCACCTTCTCGAAGACAGACAGCAGTCTCCTCTTCATCTGGCAGTCTGTGATGAGTGTGTTGGCTTCTCTTGCTGTCTCTTGAGTCTGGTCTTCTTGAATCTCCACGTATGTCTCTTTGTCTTCCAATTCTCGTAAGCCTTCTCTGAGATATTCGGTAGTGTCTTGTATCACAATACAAGTCCCTTTGTCCGCAGGTTTTATCGTCAGGCTTCTGTCCTTACGCAGAGCGATGAGGGCCTTCTGGTGGTCTTGTGACAGGTTGTGATAGTACTGCTTGATCTTCGACGGGTCTCTGAGTTCCTTGATCTCCTCCAATCTTGACACTATCTGTCCCAGGTGTTCCTCTATTAGTTCAGGAAGTGGATGGTTCGACGGTCTGGCAATGAGCTTGTTGTATTGCCACTGGCACTGCTCGTGATATCTCTCGTAGAATTCCAGCGGGTCCGGGATCTTCTTGGGCATCGGGGCAAACTTCAGGCCTAGTGTGAGGACTTCTCTCTCCAGGGTGGTAAGATGTCTGGAGGATAGGTTGAGGATGGGGTCCAGGGCTTTGTGTGCCTTTCCAGGAGGTTGTTGGACCGCCAGTTCCCAGTTGTTCACGTCCTCTGGGTTGGCTGGTGTGTCTGGGTTGGGGGTCTCTGTTCGTTTCCTCCATCTTTCCTTCTTTGCTTTGTCCAGGGCGTCCTTGGCTTTCTGGATGCGGCTTGGTCTTGATGCTTCCAGGGGGGGTGGGGTTGGTGGGGCCCGTGGGGGTGGGGTTGGTGGGGCCCGTGGGGCTGTGAAGGTAGTTGTGGTCGGCGGGTCCATGGGAGGTGGAGGAGGCACAGCTGCCGTTATAATAGAGTAGCTAGGCTACTAAGACTAGCCGAGCGCAAATTCTTTTTAGCAGAAGATTAGTTTAATTTCAAATCCATAATATCTCGGCCTGGTTGGCCTTCAAAGTGGTGAAATGTAGAGCTGAAGGTGACCTGAGTGAGATCATTATTACTAGATCTAGAGGTGTTGATTAAAGTGGTAATGAGGTGTTGATGTAATGAGGTCCATGTGGAGAGCATGCAAGAGCAAGCTCGTGCTTGAAGTTGCACGCGCATGCCTACTTTGCACATGAACACAGATGCACACACATACATACAAATGCACACACATACGTACAAAACTTAAGAGTGAGATAGAACTTAACCTAACTAAGTGATATAACATATTAGTGCAAAGAACAGGACCTTCTGGCGCCTTGACTGAAGCTGAGGAGAGGCGCCAGAAGGAGATAGAACTTAACCTAACTAAGTGATATAACATATTAGTGCAAAGAACAGGACCTTCTGGCGCCTTGATGAAGCTGAGGAGAGGCGCCAGAAGGAACCCAGGTTATAGGACCTGGGTACCTGTTCTAGCATGACTACAAAAAATAACTGACTGTTCACTGTTCACTATTTCTTTGGAGGTCTGTGGCGAAGATGGTAGTTGTGGGCTGTCTCCTCCGATGGCGTCTTCGCTCTCACGAGCAGATCTCCGGTGGTGGGGGGTCTCTTTCTCGACACTATAGGTTCGAATGGGAGTTCCTCGTCTCTTAGTGCCTCGTAGAGTGCTCCAGTGGTGATCTCCGGGTGGTGGCGGACAGAGAGAACAGTTGTGCCTGCAGGCAGCATTCTCAGGCTGGATGGTTTCAGTCTCTCCTCTCTGTCTTCGTATTTCACTTCCACCAGAACTTCCTTGAGAAGTTTGTCCGGGTATCCACGGTTGCTGAACCAAGCGAGAACTTGGCTCACTCCTTGGGCAAATATCTGAGGCGAAGATGATCTTCTCAGGGTCCTCACGATCTCGGCTCTCACTACTCCTCTGGTGTTGTTTCTTGGGTGAGCTGAGGAATAGTGGAGGTAGGTGTGGGGGTCGATGGCTTTGGAATACGGCCGAATGTCCAGTACTCCTTCTGTTTGAAATCGCTCTCCCTTGAAGATGGTGACATCTAAGAAATCTATCTTGCATTTGGACGTCTCGCTGGTGAACTTGATGGATTTCATCCTGGAGTTGAGATGGACTAGGAGCGTATCAAACTCTGTCTGCGTTCCAGGGAATAAGGTAAGGATGTCGTCTATATATCTAAGCCAGATCAAGGGCATGGGTCCCGGCCAGGCTGTCAGAGCGTCAGTCTCTAGCTTCCCCATGAAGAGGTTGGCCCATGTTGGGGCTACTGGGGTGCCCATTGCAATTCCCTTGATCTGCTTGTAGGTTCTTCCCGCAAATTTGAAGGTGTTGCCCTCCAGAATCAGCTTCAACATCTCTCTCAGCATATTCTTTCTTCCATTTTCAGAGCTGGTAGGCGGTGATGTTGGTAGCGCCTGCTGGAGAGCCATGGTGATTCCTGCTCCATGGGGGATGGAGGGATAGAGGGCCTTCACGTCCAGCGTTGCCAGGATCAGATCTTTCCTCTTCTCGGGTTCCACTCTCAGATGTTCCACAATATTGATGACCTCCGTTGATGACTTCACAAGCGACTGTACTGAGTCCAGATGGACCTTGAGAAGGTTGTTGCATAGCTGAGACAGCTTCTGAGTAGGGCCAGAGCAGCAGGAGACTATAGGTCTGAGTTGGTGCGGTGTTTTATGTACCTTCCTCAGCCAGTAGAGACGTTGTGGTCTGACTTCTGAGAGGTCTGTGGTGTATTTCACCTTCTCGAAGACAGACAGCAGTCTCCTCTTCATCTGGCAGTCTGTGATGAGTGTGTTGGCTTCTCTTGCTGTCTCTTGAGTCTGGTCTTCTTGAATCTCCACGTATGTCTCTTTGTCTTCCAATTCTCGTAAGCCTTCTCTGAGATATTCGGTAGTGTCTTGTATCACAATACAAGTCCCTTTGTCCGCAGGTTTTATCGTCAGGCTTCTGTCCTTACGCAGAGCGATGAGGGCCTTCTGGTGGTCTTGTGACAGGTTGTGATAGTACTGCTTGATCTTCGACGGGTCTCTGAGTTCCTTGATCTCCTCCAATCTTGACTTTATCTGTCCCAGGTGTTCCTCTATTAGTTCAGGAAGTGGATGGTTCGACGGTCTGGCAATGAGCTTGTTGTATTGCCACTGGCACTGCTCGTGATATCTCTCGTAGAATTCCAGCGGGTCCGGGATCTTCTTGGGCATCGGGGCAAACTTTAGGCCTAGTGTGAGGACTTCTCTCTCCAGGGTGGTAAGATGTCTGGAGGATAGGTTGAGGATGGGGTCCAGGGCTTTGTGTGCCTTTCCAGGAGGTTGCTGGACCGCCAGTTCCCAGTTGTTCACGTCCTCTGGGTTGGCTGACCTGTGTCTGGGTTGGGGGTCTCTGTTCGTTTCCTCCATCTTTCCTTCTTTGCTTTGTCCAGGGCGTCCTTGGCTTTCTGGATGCGGCTTGGTCTTGATGCTTCCAGGGGGGGTGGGGTTGGTGGGGCCTGTGGGGGTGGGGTTGGTGGGGCCCGTGGGGCTGTGAAGGTAGTTGTGGTCGGCGGGTCCATGGGAGGTGGAGGAGGCACGGCTGCCTTGCTGACGCTGATGAGGGCGGGGCTGCTGGTGGCTTGCTGTAGGCGTTTGGGCGGGCGTGGTCCTTTAGGATCTGTGGAGGGAGGCGGCGGTGGTGGAGGCGATGGTAGAGGCTGTGGTGGAGGAGGCTGAGGTTGAGGCTGGGGCTGGTCTTGCTGGGGCTGGGTCATCCTGGAGCTCCATGCTGGATCCCTGAGTGTGACTTCATCCTGGGGTGGGGCTGCTGTTGTTGCAGAGCCAGGTTTACCTCGGGGGGGGGGGGAGGGCCCCCAGAGGACCGAGCAGCTCCGCCTAGCGGCAAAGTGTCTGAGTAGACACCTCCGCCTGGCTTCGCCCCGACGTCTCCTCTGGTGCCACCACCTCTTCCCGGTGGAGCTGGTTCTTTAGATGGTCCTGCTCCTTCCTGGTTTCGCCTGGCTGCCCCAGCCGCGGCTGGAGTCCTGGGGGCCTCCAGTCTGGCCTCCGGTCTGCCCGGCGTCTCTGCATGTCTGTGACTTCTCTCCGTCTTCTTGGCTGTCCATTCTCGTCTTTCCTGGCAGCTGTGGAGGTCTCTTTCCTTTGGGTTTCTGTTGTAGACGTCGAAGGTAGGTGTTGATATCCTGCGGGCTGGTCTTCCGGCTAGTTCGTTCAGTTTTCTTTCGGTGTCATGTTGCTTCCATTTCTTATGTCTGTTTATGTTTGCTTCCGTCGCGGAGAGGAATCGTTCGTGTGATATCAGCTCTCCCGCGGTGCAGCGTTGAGTGAGTCTTACCATCTCCTGTTTGGATTTCAGGGCCAGTGCTTGCGTCTCCGTTGCCACCAGGAATAGGTGGTCTGCCAGTTGTTCTGCGAGGCAGAGGGTGGCTTCTTCCAGAGTTTCTTTGAACGTGTCTCTGATGTTGGAGAGGTGTGGTTTCAGGGTCATGAGTTGTTTTGACACCTTGAGTCCACGTGGTGCCCAGTTGTTTTCAAGGCAGATGCGCAACATGTGGCACTGGAACCTCGCTGAGTAGAAGGTCATGGCGTTGGTCTTGTAAATTCTTCTTTGATCTAGTAGTTCTTTCTCTCTCTCTGTAAAGGCCTGTCTGTTATTTCTTGGCCTGACGTATTCTTTTCTTGGTCGTTCCTTTCTCCAGGGCTTTTGTTGGCTTCTTCTTCTTCCGTCTCTTCCATCGGGGCTCCTTCTCCGGTGTTGTGGGTGGTAGCGTCCTTCGGGCATCCTCAAGTTGATGATAGTTTGGTCTGAGTGGGGTAGAATCGCTTACTCGGTAGCCGGTAAAGGCAACTGTTGTTATAATAGAGTAGCTAGGCTACTAAGACTAGCCGAGCGCAAATTCTTTTTAGCAGAAGATTAGTTTAATTTCAAATCCATAATATCTCGGCCTGGTTGGCCTTCAAAGTGGTGAAATGTAGAGCTGAAAGGTGACCTGAGTGCATGCATTATATACTAGAGCTAGAGGGGTTGATGAAAGTGGTAATGAGGTGTTGATGTAATGAGGTCCATGTGGAGAGCATGCAAGAGCAAGCTCGTGCTTGAAGTTGCACGCGCATGCCTACTTTGCACATGAACACAGATGCACACACATACATACAAATGCACACACATACGTACAAAACTTAAGAGTGAGATAGAACTTAACCTAACTAAGTGATATAACATATTAGTGCAAAGAACAGGACCTTCTGGCGCCTTGACGAAGCTGAGGAGAGGCGCCAGAAGGTCCTGTTCTTTGCACTAATATGTTATATCACTTAGTTAGGTTAAGTTCTATCTCACTCTTAAGTTTTGTACGTATGTGTGTGCATTGGTATGTATGTGTGTGCGTCTGTGTTCATATGCAAAGTAGGCATGCGCGTGCAACTTCAAGCACGAGCTTGCTCTTGCATGCTCTCCACATGGACCTCATTACATCAACACCTCATTACCACTTTCATCAACACCTCTAGCTCTAGTATATAATGCATGCACTCAGGTCACCTTTCAGCTCTACATTTCACCACTTTGAAGGCCAACCAGGCCGAGATATTATGGATTTGAAATTAAACTAATCTTCTGCTAAAAAGAATTTGCGCTCGGCTAGTCTTAGTAGCCTAGCTACTCTATTATAACAACAGTATCACATCCTGATTAGGTAACTGTATTAGTAATGCTAATAGGGTTTTGCCTTCCCCTTCTTTTTGCTGTTAGATCCATCCTTGTGGTAGATACAGACACAACTCTGTGCTGTTCATCCTGGCCAAGGAACACAATCTGAAGAACCTCCACAGTGAGTGAGCGAGTGCTGCATTGATTTCCTCTGGCACTAGCATCAGTTATGAAAACATCCGTCATAGAGTTAGCCTATTCAGTCATGTGATCTGTGTGAAGTGTCTCTGGTTGAATCACCTGATCAGCAGCATAAACTGCTGTTGGCCAAATTGGCTTTTCACATCTCAATCATTAATACAAGATGCCTTTCTCTGATTTGACCCTTGTGCTTAGGCAGTAATCCTTTAACCTTGCTCATTCTTTGATTTTTTTTGTTCTTTTTGTCTGTCTAATTGAATGCACTTCAAAGTGTCATTTAAAAAAAAAAATTTCTAAGCTGGTAATGGATACATAATAACAAATATGTCATTGGTAACATCTCAAAACAACTTACCTCAAGTGAAATAGAACAAGTTAGCAGAAGACTTGGAAAAGTGTACATACTAACTGATCGTATACATAGGAGTATCATAATATTCCAGCATTTGCTCATGCTCCCTCCCTCTCCCTCTCCCCCCCCCCCCCCCCCCCCCCCCCCCCCCCCCCCCCCCTCCCCTTCCCCCACTAGCTGTTCACAGGCTTGACAGACTCACTTCTGGTCTCCTCATCCTCTCAAAGTCTCTGCGAAGGGCTCAGCAGTTGGAAGAAGAAATAAGAGAGAGGAGAGTCGCCAAGGAATACATCAGCAGGGTCAATGGAGAATTCCCCTCGTAAGTTGTCAATGCGGTTATGGCTCTTGTGTTCATGTCAGCGGCTACTTTGAACCTTAGGGCATAGAATTTATGCGAGGCCAAAACTAGGCAAAACATCTGTCCTAGAAGTTTCCTTCTTTCCTGAGTATCCAATCAATAATAACTGAATGAATGAATAAATGATAAGTTTTACTACATTATAATGATCCTATGAATCACCATTTGTAGCGTAGTATGTCATTATGGGAGCATTCTTCAGTGAAACAAACTGATCTGAATTTAGAAAGAGAGAATGATAATGACTAATGGTGGTAATGAAATACATACATGTATATAAAATAATAATAAATAAATAAAATATAATAGATTAAAATAAAACAAAAAAACGACAACAACAAAGAATAAATAAATAAATAAATCATAATAAATCATATAATATGATGAGCCCCTTAGTCAGCTGAAGCAATTCATATTGTAAAACTTGTTATTGTGTTTTTTCCTTCCCTTCTTTGGCTTATTCTTTGCTATGAAGGGAACCCGTGGATTGTGATGAACCTATTTTGGTTTTCTCCCATAAACTTGGGCTGTCTCGTGTGGATCCTGAGGGAAAGCCTTGCTCCACCCATTTTTCACGCCTCTCCTACAACGGCACTTCCAGTGTAGTCCTTTGTGAGTAGTTGGTATGAAACCTCTCTCTTATGATAGGCATGTGAAGGTCCTCCATATTCTCCTTTCTCTTACTGCTTACAATTTGCTATTTATTTACAACACACCCCTCGTATATTTCTACACATCTAGAGCCTTTTGTAATATCCTATTTTAAATAATTAACATTGTTGTACTTTAATTGGTTTGTTGTTTGCTGTCAGGTCGGCCAAAAACTGGACGTATGCACCAGATCAGGGTCCATCTCCAGTGGTTAGGTATGTATGTGTGTACTTGTATGTGGATATGTGGATGTGTGTGTGCTTATGCGTACGTGTGTGTGTATGTGGATATGTATATGTGGATGTGTGTACTTATGTACATGCATTGTGTGTGTGTGTGTGTGTGTGTGTGTGTAGAAGGTATCTTCTTGTACTGCAAGAGATTTTTGTTACTGGGCACTCAAAATAAACATATTAATTAGATTTTTGGCTTTAGGTCATCCGATTGTGAACGATCCTCTCTACAACCACCCGGTGTGGCGTGGGAAAACTGGTGGTGGTAGTGCTACCAGCGAAGAAGTGAAAGTTGCCGGTGAGCAGCGGCTGCAACCATTGGAAGATCCTGACAGTAAGGAAGGTCTCAGTAAAGAAAAGGGAAGTGAGACTAGCCAAATGGAGTCCATTGTGAATGAAATAATCAGGAGTAAGTTTGAGGCTAGTGGCCATCTTCAAGTAGAGACACAGACTCGAGGAAAGCAGCAGAATTTAGAGGAAGTGAGTACCAGTAGAGGCGATGTAGCAATTCGGGAACTGGCTTCAACAAAACAAGAGAACTTGAAAGAGGTTTGTTCAGAGGAGACAGGAGAAGCTGCTTCGGTCAGTTTGTTAGAGGAGGCTACACATATAGACCCGGACTGTACAGAATGTGGAACAGCCCGCAGTGACCCTTTACCTTCTGAATTAGTGATGTATCTTCATGCCTTATCATATAAAGTATGTAACTATAGCAGTTTTTTATCAGTGTACATGAGTGTGTGTGTGTGTGTGTGTAGGGAAAGGAGTGGGCATTTTCAGCTCCAATGCCAGACTGGGCGGATTCCAATTTTCAAATGTGACGTATGAAATTGTTAACTTCAGAACTATCAGTTCAAAAATTCAAAGCTCAGCATTTTATTTTCTAATCACACCCACAAAAGATATATTCCCATAAACAGTGACAGTGGTGATCTCTGCATACAAATAAACAAATTATTGTATTTCCCAAGTTTAAAAATATCAGAATATTTTTACATTTGTTGACTTGGTGTTAATAAGAGGGAAGGAGACATTAAGTGCACAAATTTGTCTGAGGATGGTGCTCTAGAAATGAACTTCTTGAGAGAAACGCAAGTCATGTGAATGATGATGGCACCTCATTGACTTGGTCTTCGCTTTCTCTTCCTAGCTTGCAAAGAGTTCAGCTTGTGTCTGCCACTCTTGCCCCATTTCTCCATTTTGTTTGCGCTATCTTGACTAACCTTAAAAAGGCCCTTCTCTGTCTCGTCCAACCTGGATGTCATAGAATGCGTATCAGTTTGAAAAGAGTTCTGGGAATGGTCCATAATTTTTCTGAAACGGTTCAAGAATGTCTCTAGCAGGCTTTGTGTTAAGTCCATGCTTTCTAAATGGTTGCATTGTACAAGCTTCAGGCCCAGGGAGTAATAGTAGGGCTGTTTTCCGTGCAAGTCCACTACATTAGCATCAGCACTTAAAATATCTCTATGTCTTCTATTGTAGCATGAAGGAAGGTCTATGGAGACGATTGGTAACCTGTTACTTGTCCTGGTCGCCAGTTTCTTTGCCAACCAAAACGGTAGTTCCATTTTCAAGCCTTCGTTGAGGTTTTCTTCAGTGGAGCTAGAGTTTAAGAATCCGAGCCTGTGAACTGTTGTCACAAACTCTACAGGGACTTTTTGCTCTGACGCCAAAATGTCGTCTATATCTAAATAGTCTTCAGTACTTGGCAGTGAAATTGAAGTATAAGAAAATGATTGAGTATTCAAGGAAGAGTCAAGTGAAAGAGAGCCATAATTAGTAGAGGCTTCTAATGAAGAAGACATCATTTGCAACGCCACGGCACAGAGCGAGAGGAATGGAAATAAAAATTAAATTGTTCGCGCCGGAGAATACCTCCTCCTTTTGTGGTTGGTTACACCTTACCTAACAACTATACATAGCACGCATGCGTGAAAGAGTCGAATGCTGGCAATTAAAATGCACATCAGCCACCTTCCGGTCGCATTTTTTGCGTACCAATGGGGGAGCCGTGGAGTAACTTAACGGGGAAACATTTGCTTCTTGTTGGAGGTGCTTGGAACAGACCGGCTCAAGGCTTCTGGTATGAAGTAGCTCAAGGAATGGGTCTACAACTCAGCGTAGCTGACAAACCTGGCCATTGGACTGAGGAAGTTGTAGGTTCATTGGTGCATTCATTTTATCCCATTGATTTGGATACGTCTAATGAATCATTGGCTGATAAATTGGTTGAGACTATTGCTCATTCAGAAGTTCAATTTTCTGGAATACTGACGCTCAACGATGCTTACTTAATATCTGTTGCTAAAGCTGCAGAAAAGCTGGGAATGGCTACAGTGGGATCTGAAGTCTACAGGAACACCAGAGACAAAGAAAGAGTTAGAATACTCACTGGCAGTCCAGTTTTGAAGTGCCGCATTAGAAACAAAGAAGATTTGAAAGAGGCATCAAAAGTTGTAGGGTTTCCTGCAGTTTTAAAGCCAGTTCAAGGATCAGGTTCTTTAGCTGTACACCTTGTGAAATCTGCTCACGAGCTAGAAAAAGTGTACACCTTCCTTAAGTCAAAACTACCTAGTATTAAAAATCTTCTTGGAGGTATTCCAGACTTCATGCTTGAGCAGTATATCGATGGAACGGAGCATAATGTGGACCTGATCATTCAAAATGGAGAAACTCTCTTTGCTGCAGTATCTGATGACCAATCAGGTAAAGAACCTTGGTTTCAAGAAGCACAACTTACTCATCCCAGTAAGCTTAGCGTTAAAGACCAGAAAGCTTTAATACATAGTGCTGCTGATGCTTGCTCCAAGGTAAACATTACAGATGGAGTCGTTCATATTGAACTGAAGCTCTCAAATGGTGTAGCTCAACTACTGGAAGTAAATGCCAGGATGGGCTGTCGTTATGCCGCGCATGGAATAAAAGCAGTTTGGGGAGTGGAATTAATACAGCATGTATATGAAATAGCATTGGGTTCACTGGTGTCTCAGCTGCCTAATAAAGGTTCTTTAGGCCTTCCCTCTCATCCGCCATCAATATTTGCCGTAGCAAAATATGTCAACACTCCTTACAGTGGCTGCATAGGAACTGACAACTTTCTGAAACCACTATATCACAATGACAGAGTTTCATTAGTGCTTCCCTTGGCAAGAAAAGGACAGAAAGTGAAGGGACCAGAGGATGACATACCTGATGTGCTGGCCTATTTCATGATAACTGGTACGACATCCTTAGAATCGACCGAAGAAGCAGCAGAGGAGGCTATTCGCAGTTTGAAGATATCAGAAGTGTTAGTGATATAGTAATAAGAATGTTATTAACTGTAGATTAGACTGCTTAATTTAAATAACTTAATTGCACTCTATTAGTTGTTTCTAAAATCTTTAGCTATCTGTAATTGCTGCCGAAAAATTTCAGCAATCAACAATGTATGTTTCTTGTATATAGCTACACTTTTGGGTCAAACTAGAATGAAATAGCATAGCATCAAAATTGTTAATACAGGAATAGTTAGCTATGGATCATATATACATAAGTATTAAATAAGACATACACATTTGACACTAGTTTTGAACCAAAATGCTGAGTTGCTGTAAAGTTGTTGGTGAATGATAACTAGCTGTGTGTTCTTCGGGTTTGAGTAGCACAGGCTACTACATAAGTTCGCAGTCACTCTACTGAAATAGTCACAATCCATAAAAAAAAATTCTAATCTTATATTTTGAATGTAGCTACAAGGATTTTAGAGAATGTGTATCAATCAACAGGTGGATAGTAGGATGCAGTAAAGTTACAAATTTGATTAGTGGTGGGCTCTGTTAGAAACTGGAACTCTCCAGATGATATTATAATGAAAAGGATGGCTGCAACTGCAGGATTGTCTGGGAAGAAAACAAACCATTCAGCAAGAAAAACGATGTGACTTGTCTCACAAAACATAACATACCAGAAACTCAAATTTTTCAATTAACTGGACATAAAAACCTGCCAAGTCTCAACAATTATAAAAAGGCCTCACTAGAACAACAAAGGTTGTCAGGCTGAATCCCAGGTACCTGACAGTTTATGGTCATGTGGTCATGTAGAATCCCAGGTACCTGACAGTTAATGATCACATGACATTTCACCTTAATATCAGGTACAGGACACTTCAGGATCAGATGGCATTTCGTGCGCAATATCAGGTACAGGACACTTCGGGATCAGATGGCATTTCATGCCAATATCAGGTACAGGACACTTCGGGATAAGGTGGCATTTCATGCCAATATCAGGTACAGGACACTTCAGGATCAGATGACATTTCATGCCAATATCAGGTACAGGACACTTCGGGATAAGGTGGCATTTCATGCCAATATCAGGTACAGGACACTTCAGAATCAAATGGCATTTCATGTGCAATGTCAGGTACAGGACACTCTAGGATCACGTGGCATTTCATGTGGATCCATAATTAGCTAAACTGCAATAAAAGATATCATCAAGAATTTTTTTTAAATTTGTCATCATAATAATCTGCTAATGTTCAGTCTTATTGCTCAGAAATTACCCAAGCAGGAAGATCTGGCGGAATCGGTCTCTGGGAAGACTTATCAGCAAGTATCCTCTGTTTCGTCTGCCTTTTTGCTTGGGCAGACTTGCTGGAGTGGAACTCGTCATCTAAGTCCATCAAAAACTTGTTGACGCAATCTGCTCTCCAAGTTAAAGGTTTCACGTACAGCTCATCCTCGTCCCCACTCTCCTCACTCGACATCATATTGGCCTCCAGCACCAACAGCCATTTCTTTCGGTCCGCATCATTGTATTTTCTTTTTATGAACACACTCTTTCTCTCCTGCAGTTTTTATAACAAAACAAACCATAAAACCAAATTAAAATTACCATGCTTAAAAACGAACTAAATTAGCTAATTTTGGATGACATCATTGTATGCTACTTATTTTCTTAGTTGTATTTACCCTTCTTATTCTTTCAGTTCTCCTCCTACATTTTCTCTTCATATCTGCCTTTCCTCGATCAGAGAGCGACCTCTGCTGGCCAAGATTTTTTAAATATGTGTACGCTGCTTCTGTACACAAAATTGAATATATTTTATATCACTTTTATATATTATAGTAATAATACTGACCTCTTATTTCAAAAGATTGGAAGTCAGAGTTGAGGCCCTTCACTTCCGCTACCAATCTATTGGTGACAGTCCTACTTTCCTTGCTCCGCCAATCATACCTGGATATTTTAACCATACACTATTTGAATGAAAAACTAATAACAAAACTTACATCTCTCCAAAACAAAATCCTGTAAATTCTTCTTCTTCGTCAATCAGCATTTTGTAAGTTTTACGGGTCTCCGACTAAAAACCAAAATACACAAAATGTTTTCAAGTGATACAAAATTCTTAATGAATAGACCCACATATAGAATAATAAAAAACTGTCATATACTGAATAATTAGCCAATATTAATAATTGGTAAAGGGTAGTCATACACAGACTTGTGGGATAATAAAGGACTCCTATACGGAATAATTAGCCAATACTAATAATTGGTAAAGGGTAGTCATACACAGACTCGAGGGGTAATAAAGAACTGTCACATACGGAATAATTAGCCACTACTTATGATTGGTAAAGGGTAGTCATACACAGATTCGTGGGGTAATAAAGGACTGTCATATACGGAATAATCAGCCAAGACTAATAATTGGTAAAGGGTAGTCATACACAGACTCGTGGGAATAAAGGACTGTCATATACAGAATAATTAGCCAATACTAATAATTGGTAAAGGGTAGTCATACACAGACTCGGGTAATAAAAGACTGTCATATACGGAATAATCAGCCACTACTAATAATTGGTAAAGGGTAGTCATGCACAGACTTGTGGGATAATAAAGGACTGTCATATACGGAATAATTAGCCAATACTAATAATTGGTAAAGGGTAGTCATACACAGACTCGTGGAGTAATAAAAAACTGTCATATACTGAATAATCAGCCACTACTAATAATTGGTAAAGGGTAGTCATGCACAGACTTGTGGGATAATAAAGGACTGTCATATACGGAATAATTAGCCAATACTAATAATTGGTAAAGGGTAGTCATACACAGACTCGAGGGGTAATAAAGAACTGTCACATACAGAATAATTAGCCAATACTAATAATCGGTAAAGGATAGTCATAGACAGACTCGTGGGGTAATAAAGGACTGTCATATACGGAATAATTAGCCAATACTAATAATTGGTAAAGGGTAGTCTTACACAGACTAGGAGTAATAAAGGACTGTCATACATGGAATAATCAGCCAATATTAATAAAGTAGAATCTCTCTACAAAGGGACTCCGAAAAGCAAGTCGACTCTCCATAATAGTCAACATGGTTGGAATATAACTGATTTTTTGCGGACTCCAAAAGCAACCAAACACTGTGCAAGGGCCAAAATTGATGCCCCCAAGCACCTTTCTAGAGGTTCAACTGTAATTAATAATTGGTAAAGGATAACCTTACACAGACTCGAGGGGTAATAAAGGACTGTCATATAAAAAGTACCCCGCCAACACTTATAATTGGTAAAGGGTAGTCTTACACAGACTCTTATGTTATATACGGAATAATCAGCCAATAGTAATAATTGGTAAAGGGTAGTCATACACAGACTCGAGGGGTAATAAAGAACTGTCATAGCTATACGGAATAATCAGCCAATACTAATAATTGGTAAAGGGTAGTCATACACAGACTTGTGGAGTAATAAAGGACTGTCATATACGGAATGATCAGTCAATATTAATAATTGGTAAAGGGTAGTCATACACAGACTCGAGGGGTAATAAAGAACTGTCATATACGGAATAATCAGCCAATATTAATAAAGTAGAATCTCTCTACAAAGGGACTCCGAAAAGCAAGTCGGCTTTCTACAATAGTCAACATGGTTGGAATGGAACTGATTTTTATCATTGAAAATGGACTCAAAAAGCAACCAAACACCGTGCAAGGGCCAAAATTGACGCCCCCAAGCACCTTTCTAGAGGTTCAACTGTAATTAATAATTGGTAAAGGGTAACCTTACACAGACTCGAGGGGTAATAAAGGACTGTCATAGCTATATGGAATAATCAGCCAATACTAATAATTGGTAAAGGGTACTCTTACACAGACTTGTGGAGTAATAAGGGACTGTCACATACGGAATGATCAGTCAATATTAAATTGGTGAACTTTGCAACACACGTACACACTGCAACCAATGCAAAGATCAGCTCAGTCTCTTTTGAAGGTGTAAAAACAATTAGTGAACCAAAAATCAAACATAACATGGTAACAGCCTCCTCAATTTATGGAATAAGTGTTCGTTTACTTCAAGTCGAAACTAACTAAATACCTTGTTTCTCAACAGCATCTGCCTGGGTGATGCAGCCACTGCTTCAAAATTTATTATGCAGGTCATACCCACTGCTCCACTAACTACCTCATACTTGCTATATGCAATTAAATTTTTTTCTTATAGAAGTCAACTATATTAAATATTGAATAAATAAAATAGCAGTGACTACATCATAAGTTAAATTTGTACCCCTTCATATGTGACTGCCTACTGGAAAATCGGGCACAACGCGGCAAGCACCAAATTGGACAATTAACAATTTTATGGTTTCTGTCAATTTTTTACCAAAATATTTTTAATGCATATATGGAATGATAACCTATTTTTATAGATACTGATCAAGTTTGAAGGACAGGCGCGCTCTGGAACTGATAAGCCCGAGAAGTCACCGTATCAACTTGCTGCAGAACGAGTACCCGGATCGTTGCTAAGCTCTAGTTTTAGTGCAAGTGAAACTCGCGCCAAAATGCCGTGCCGTGAAGGCGGGAAAATACAGCTCAGAGGAACGTGCAGTTTAGATAGAGCTAGAGACAGACCATGAGTGAAGAACCTAGCCAGAGCTTTGAATCTCTGCCACCGCGATGGCCTGAACATGATGGGTGGAGCCGATGGTGAAGCCTTAGAGGAGCTCATTAGCGAATTCATGGCTCCAGGAAGTGAAGACCAACCCCCAGACTGTCAGTACCCAATCAACAAAATTACTCATAAATCATAACTCTTTTACTGTCTGGGACTCCATCTGACTCCCAGACAGAAAGTCATTAAGAAGGTGGCCACGCCTACTTCACACCTGAACTGAATCTGTTATTGTCACATTGTCACATTTGTTTATCTGTTGTAACCGCCCTTGTCAGTTTATTTCTGATCGTAGCTGTATTGTTTATCTGTTAAGTTTTATTTCCTGCCACCCTTTACCTGAATCTCCTCTTACGCGTGCGTAATGAGATTCATGGTAATTGCACACCCATCACAAACTGAACTCAGTCATGCCCTATATATATGTGCTTGTGTTTTGTATACTTGTTAACGCTCAAAAAAGCTCTATAACCAAAGTCTGATCTTGTTCGCTCTCCGCACATAACGGCATCAATTGCTGCGCAGGAGCTGTTATATCTACCCCATCATTTTTGGTCCTTCGAGCCCAGCGACGTCATCTCCGCTGAAGCTGCTGACTGGAAGTTGCCACACCACACCTCTACTGGGAGTTGCCGTTTCCACGTCTCCAACACTGCGGAAGTGCCGGAAGCCGAACTTCTGCCACTCCTCCCAATCTGCCATATCTGCCACTCCTCCGAATCTGCCGCGTCTGCCGTTTGTCTACTTCTCGTCTACTTCTCACCTGAGACTTAACAAATTCTGCATCAAGCGAGTCTTCTAATTACGCCCGGACTTTAGCTGCTACTCCACGCTAAGGTTGCTGACAAGCTTCGATTAACACGTGCGAACTGCATCTCCATATTTGGTCATACACCAATTTACACTCGGATATTTAGTTTTTTCCAGCATCATGACTGACACAGAGAACGTAGTTGCCTCTTTGGAGTCCTTGCGCCACAAGCGTGCGTACCGACGTGGCCAGGTCACTAAGGTAAAAACCAAAACCAACCGCCTTCTGGAACAAGACCCTGAAGACATTGATCTGAGAATTGTGGAGAACCTCCTACTTGATCTGACAACCCACCTGAACATGCATAACGCCATCCAGACTGAGATGGTGGAACTATACAATGCCCATCCTGCTCATGCTGTGGACGAGGAGGAAGAATGCGACAGAATCGCTGACGCCCACCAAGCTGTAAATAACCTGCTCCTTGACGTCCAACAAGCTGTTCCGCTCTGGGGAGAAGCTGCAATCCTCCTCAAGCAGATTGAGAGAAAGCTTGACACACCTCATGCCGACTCTCCAATGTTCCGCTCCTTAGTGGAAACCTTACACACAAGATTTACGTCTCTGTCTGGAGCTGCACAGAGATATTACCGTTCCCTACCACCTCTCAAGGAGAAGTGCGAATTGATTGAGCGGAGGCTGGACAACCTGATCCTGTTAGTTGAAGTTGGCTATAAGGACACTCCCACACCTGCTGCGCCCATGCCTACTGCTCCTTCCTTCCCCTCCCACCATCACTCTGCCCTACATCTTGAACTCCCTCAATTTGATGGCGACCCATTCAAATGGGCTAATTTCGCCACCATGTTCAAGGCAACCATTGCTTCGAGAGCCAAGGGTCACACAAATCTGGAGATCCGAGGTCATCTCATCAAGGCCGTCAAACATCCCACAGGCCAGAAACTGCTACAGAATCTGCCATCTGAAGACATGGACATGGACTCCATGTTAGCTCTCCTGGAGAGCAAGTTCGGGGCCCCCGATGTCCTGGGTCCTCTTATCATCTTGAAGATAAACAGTGTGAAACATTTCAGGCTAAGTCCATCTGACATTGATTGTGTGCATGACAATTACATATTACCCTTTCAAAGGTTTTGTGCATCTGCAGGTGATTCTCTCAGCACCTACCTGGCCATGGCTCTCACAGGGCTCATGGATGCGGAGTGTAAACGCGAGTGGCTGCGCCACAAGAAGCCAGACTCCAAGCCTGATATGGAAACCATCCTCAAATTCGTCAGGTACTGGCAAAAAGAGTTTGTAGCAGACGATGCCTCCATCTCGCCAGCTCCCACACCTTACCTGTCCAACACTCACAATCAAACTATGCCTCCGAGACCGACATCTTCTACCAACTTCAGAAACAAGACTCAATCTGCCAAGAATCTGTCCAATCACAGACGTGCTCCGCCACAATGCCATGCATGCGAAGACACCCATCAGCTGTCCAAATGCAACACCTTCCTCGCGTATGATGTTGATCGCAGGAACAAGCTCGTGAGAGACAAAAGACTTTGCCTGAACTGCTTCAGCGACTCTCACGGGTGCAAGACCTGTCCTAGCAAGTTTTCGTGCCGCACTTGCAACGGCAGGCATCACACCACCCTACATCGAGAGAGAGATACGACCACTCCTTCAGCCGCACCCACTACGGCAGCGGTGCTCACCACTGCGTCTGACGTCCCTCCATCTCGCCAAGTGAGATTCCTGTACTCAGCGCAAGTTGTGTTGCAGAACGGGGACAGGACTCTCAGAGCTAGAGCTCTGCTCGATAGTGGAGCAGCCATCCCCATGATAACAGAACATCTGGCGACTGAACTCAAACTTCACCGTGTACACGACCCCATCCCAGTGAATGGCATTACGGGAACAACACAGTGTAAGTTCGTGGTGAAATCTGACTTACTTTCTCTTGATTCCAGATACTGCTCCAAATCCATCACCTTCACTGTAATCCCATCTCTGGAGCCACTCCGCTCACCCAAGAACCAGGCCGAGATCCTATCGAGGCCCGAGCTGAGACACTTCTACCTGGCTGATGCTGACCTGGGTGGAAAGGTCGACCTGGTGCTTGGCGTCGAGCAGACGTCAGACCTGACTACGGGTAAACCCTTTCAGATAGGCAACCTTCGCGCTCTGCCCACACTCTTGGGACTTTGCCTGTCGGGGCCTCTGGAGTCATCTGATCTGCCATCTGTCATGACCGTCGCTCCTCCCACCAACCTAGCTGAAGACTTATCCACGCTCTGGCAATTGGATCAAGTCGACGAAACCTCCCCCCTCACTGATGCTGAGACATCCGCCGTGACGCAATTCCACAAGTCATGTAAGCGGGTGGAGGGGCGGTACTCTGTTTCCTTGCCAAGGGTAGCTGTTCAATCATCCTTAGGCAATAGTCGTAAGCAAGCCATGTCTAGACTGTATGCTAATGAAAGATCTCTCTCACAGAAAGAGAAGCTGACTGACTTTCACGATGTTCTAGACGAGTACTTTGTGTTAGATCATGCAGAACACGTTCCAGATGCTGAACTGAACAATCCCAACACCTACTATCTACCAGTCCATGCGGTAATCAAGGATAGCTCCACCACAACAAAGGTGAGAGCTGTGTTCGACGCCTCAGCTCGCTCCACTTCAGGTGTATCTCTCAACGACCAACTGTTACCTGGCCCCAGCTTGTATCCTCCCCTACCTGACGTCCTCACTCGCTTCAGATGCCACAATGTTGCAGTGACGGCAGACATCAGCAAGATGTTCAGGGAGATCTTGCTGAACCCTGAGGAGCGAGACTGGCATCGGTTCTTGGTCAGAACTAAGGATGGACTGATCAAGGATTCGAGAATGAAGAGGTTGACTTTCGGAGTCAAATCCTCCCCCTTCTTGGCTTCACAAGTGCTGCGTGAGCATGCCACTGCTCATCTGTCATCACACCCCATCGCTGCAAATACTGTGTTGAACGACTTCTACGTCGACGACGTCCTGACCGGAGCTCCCAACGTCGAGGACGCTCTACATCTTCAACAGCAACTCTATCAACTCCTTTATAGCGCAGGAATGAACCTCCGGAAGTGGAGAACGAATTCAGACCAACTGAGAAGCCTAATTCCATCTCACCTCTTAGAATCTGACACTTCTCTCAAAGACATCCAACCTTCTCCATCAGCTCAAAAAGCTCTGGGTGTCCACTGGGATACCCAAGCCGATACATTTCACGTCGCCGTGCCTGATGTGCATCCCGCTTCTCAGCCGGCTACTAAGAGAATGATAGCCGCCGGAACTGCCGGTGTGTTTGATGTACTCGGATTATTCTCACCTGTCATAATCTGCGCACGCATCCTCTTCCAAGATACCTGGAGGCTTGGTCTCACTTGGGACGAGGAAGTGCCAGAGGCTGTCAACACCAAGTGGCAGCAGTGGTTGTCTGACCTTCCTGTCATCCACAACCACCCAGTTCCCAGGAAGCTGTTTCCGCACTCATCTGCTCCGGATATCAAACTTCATGGTTTCTGTGATGCGTCCTCCGTTGCGTATGGAGCAGCCATCTACGCAAGGACCATCTCACCTGATCAATCTGTCCACACTGTCTTAGTCATCGCAAAAGCCAGAGTCCTTCCGACCAAGCCGATGACTATTCCCAAGGCAGAGCTCTCTGGAGCTCATCTGCTGGCTAAACTGCTATGCCACACCCTTCATCTGTTCGATCTCAACTCTGAAGATGCTGTTGCCTGGACCGACTCGCAAATCGTGCTCCACTGGCTCCCCAAACATCCTAGTCAACTGAACCGTTTCGTAGCCAATAGAGTATCTGCCATCAATGAATTGCTCCCGGCTACACCTTGGCGTCACGTTCCATCACTCCAGAATCCGGCCGACCTTGCCAGTCGTGGAGTTCGTGCGCATGAACTGTCTACATCCTCTCTCTGGTGGAATGGCCCATCCTGGCTCCGCCTATGTCCTGAACACTGGCCCCCCCCCTTCCAAACCAAACCCTCTATCCCAATCTATTCTGTTTCCCTCAAACCTTGCCTCACTCTCCCACCTGAACGTCTTTCCTTTCTCAAAACTCTCTGGTCTCTCAGCTCAAACTTTTTTTATCTGGTAAGAGTTGTGTGTTTTCTCTACAGGTTCTTCAACAACTGCAAGCTGTCACGTGAACGACGAGTATCTAGACCTATCACATTTGATGAAGTGGTCGCCTGTAAACATAAACTGTATCAACTGTCTCAAGAAGAAACTGTACCTGAACTGTTTCCTGTCGCAAGAAAAAAATCTCACCTGCCCAATCATCACCGTATGTGCAAATTCCATCTTTGTTTATCTGCTCATGGTCACCTGCAGGTTCAAAGCCGTGTCAGGAACCCAGACTCTCCGAGAACACCTCTATTACTGACTGTGCTCAGCCTCAAGTCTGACCTCACCAAACTGCTGCTCTCATCCCTACACAAGGTCTATGGTCACGCTGGTGTCTCTGCCATGGCCTCCATACTGTCCTCCTCATTCTACATTTCTGGTCTGCGCAATCATCTCAAGTTTGTCAGCCGCTCCTGCACCGTGTGTCAGCGAGCATATGCCCACCCCATCTCTCACTCGATGGGCATGCTGCCATCATCACGGACTACACCTGCCCCACCCTTTGACAAAACTGGTGTCGATTTCGCCGGTCCCTTTATGTTGAAGAAAGGCCACACCCGCAAACCTGTGCTAGTCAAGACGTATGCTGTCGTATTTGTCTGCCTCACCACAAAGGCAGTACATCTTGACATCTGTTCTTCTCTATCAACCGAAGACTTCTTGGCCGTCCTCCAAAGATTCGTTGCCAGGCGTGGCTGTCCATCCCACATCATGTCTGACAATGGCACGAATTTCATAGGCGCCCGGGAGGAGATCCGGGAACTACAGAAGTTACACGGATCAAAAAAGCACGAACAATCCATCAACAACTTTGCCATCTCTCATTCAATCAACTGGACTCATATTCCTCCCAGAGCCCCGCACTTTGGCGGTCTATGGGAATCGGCGGTGAAAGCCATGAAAACCATCGCAAGGAAACTGACTGCTCCCCATCCAATGACCTGGGAGGAGACTTACACTCTCCTCACTGAGGCGGAAGCTATTTTGAATTCCCGCCCCATCCTGCCACTCACCTCTGATGATGCCGAAGACAACGCTTACCTGTCAGCTGGACACTTCCTCATCGGGAGACCTCTCCTAGCCATGCCTAATCATCTGCCCTCCACCGGAAAGACTTCCTTGCTCCGAAGGTGGAACTTAGTCTCCAGGCTCAAATCAGATCTGTGGAAAACCTGGCTTTCCACCTACTTAGCCACCTGTGCTCAACGAGCGAAATGGAGCAAGCCTGGTCATCGTCTCCAAGTAGGAGACATTGTGTTCGTCAGGGACGAATCCTTCCAGTCCAGAACCTGGCCATTAGCCATCATCACTCAGATCCATCCTGGTGACGATGGTGTCACTCGTGCGGTCACCATCAAGTGTCAAGGCAAATTCTATCGCCGCCCAACCTGTAAGCTGATTCTTGCTGTACCTGAAACTGATGTGAAAGACACTCTTTCACCTGCTTGCCCCCGGAGTATGTCTGGGACTCCATCTGACTCCCAGACAGAAAGTCATTAAGAAGCTGGCCACGCCTACTTCACACCTGAACTGAATCTGTTATTGTCACATTGTCACATTTATTTATCTGTTGTAACCGCCCTCGTCAGTTTATTTCTGATCGTAGCTGTATTGTTTATCTGTTAAGTTTTATTTCCTGCCACCCTTTACCTGAATCTCCTCTTACGCGTGTGTAATGAGATTCATGGTAATTGCACACCCATCAAAAACTGAACTCAGTCATGCCCTATATAGTGCTTGTGTTTTGTATACTTGTTAACACTCAAAAAAGCTCTTTAACCAAAGTCCGATCTTGTTCACTCTCCGCACATAACGGCATCAACTTCCACGCAGGAGCTGTTATTCCTGCCCCATCAGCAGATGTTTGACAATAGAGTCTTCAAGAGAGAAAAGATGACTATCAAGTCTCAGTTAAAAAATCCTTTTATTGGCTTGTAAAGAGCTTGCTAATTGGTCTTATTAGCGAGGAGTCTACAAGGACCATTAATCCCACAACTTGGCATGTGCACAGAGTCTGGACCTCAAGTGTCTCCGGCTACTAATCAAGTCATCCATCACTCTCTTCTCTTTGATGACACGCACTATCCTTCCTAATTACCATTGTCTTGGTGGCTTCTCCCATCTCTCTGCATGCGCCATCCGCCCACTCTTATGCCATCTCTGAAGTTCCCCGGCTTCTGTCACCACACTATTGTTTCTTAATGAGTTAGTAGATGGACACCTTGTCTAAGCTCACCTGGATTGATAGCTTCCACCACTTCAATGGCTTGTGCAAGTCGCCATTTTTAGACCAGAAAATGGCTGCACTACCAGTCTATAATCTCAGCTGTTGTTCTTGTATTCTCCTTAAGGCAATTTTTCCAGTCCCTTTGTTCCAGGCTGCTAGGATATACAGCTGTGACACCCGAAGGCATCCTCCTCAAATTTGGGTTGATGTGACATCCACACATACGACAAATATGGATTTCTTTTTGTCTCTTTATTATTATTATTATTGTTATTATTATTTTTCAAGCAACAGTTTAGAGCAGGTGTGTTGATTTTGAGTTCCCCAGCAACTATTCTTGAAGAGATTCAGTTGCAGTGAGTGTCTTTGTGCATGCACAGCTTAGTACGTCATCACTATCCCGTTAATCGCTCGGCAACCAGAAGTGTAAATAGAAAGGAAGCTAGACTGATAGATGGTCTAAATTTAAACTACTCAGTTCTTATAATAAGTTCTATTTTTTGTTAGAATATATTGTAAGTTTTTCTATTCTGAGAGTATTGCCTAATAACAATGCTCATGGATGGGCATGACAATACTGCTGGCTTAGGCAATATTTACTATTGCTAAAATTTATTACAAAATATTTGTCATTGAATTGATGGTTTACTTGACCTCTGTACTGTATCAGTTTGCCGAAAGAAGTGTTCACAAATCCAGTGACTTCATTATTATTATTATTATTAATTATTATTATTATTAATTATTATTATTATTACTATTATTATTATTATTAATTATTATTATTATTATTACTATTATTATTATTATTATTAATGTGATTAATATGATTATTTTATCATTGTTATTATCTTCTAATCACAATACGGCTGTTATGGCAGTATTTTATTGCCGCTTAAAAAAACCCGAGAAAAGGTCAGTATATGTGTGTGGTGTGTGTGCATATTGGGGGTGGAGTCTAGAGGGTTAAAGGGCAAGAGGATAAGATCATTGTCCATAGGAAGTACTCAGAGAGTCCCTCATGGCCAGAATCCCTGCATGGTCGGAGTTCTACACTCAGGTAGTTTCAGGTAGTTTCCCATTTGGCATCTGATAAAAAACCTCAATGGAATTTGTACATTTCCTCTGATCTCACCAGGTAAAGATGTGAGGTGGTTGGGGAGATAATGAGTCCAGGCCTCCATTAGAGGAGACTCTCAGTCTCTGGCAGGATCCACACAAAAGATGACCCAGTGATCTCAACACAAGATAGACAAGATGATCTCATCACAAGATAGACTAGATGATCTCACATCACTTTACCAATTCCAGCATTACATTATTCTAATACATATCAGCAAATATTTTGGATGAATGAAGGATTGAGTGAGTGAATGAAGGATTGAGTGAGTGAATGAATGAATGAATGAAGGATTGAGTGAGTGAATGAAGGATTGAGTGAGTGAATGAATGAATGATGAAGGATTGAGTGAGTGAATGGTTTTCTGAAATAATAAGAACTTGTCTGTTATAACCAAAGGAACTCTATGGATCAATCCACACGACACACTGCAGTCTGTCCCATTGTTATTAGCTACATGTGTATCAAGTCTGAGGTGTGAAGTGTCACTACTGGATGCTGGATGTACGCACTCTCTCTCTCTCATTTACACATCCTGAAATGCACTGTGTCTGTGCAATAGAAACCTATCGATGAAAAAACTACAAGATGTACTTGAATATAATTAACACTTCAGTCAGGACACTTTATTACAACTATAAAACCTTTATTCATAGAAATTGAATTCAACTTTAGAAAATATTGCAAAATATGAAGGTGTCAGTTGCTTAAATTTTAATTTAGTCTTTGCAAGACCATATTCTGAGGTTCACTATTGTTATTACTAGAGGTCCTGGTGAGTGAGTTAGTAAGCCACAGTGACTCAGCTAGCCCTGGGCTATGGAAACCATTTACTCCACGTGGACAATTGGGACAAGCGGAGCCACTCTGACTCCAGCCTCAGGCGAGCTGATGTCACCCTGGGGCTACAACTATTTAACCAGGATTCACCTAATTGGTCAAATACCAAGTGCTGGTATTCCCCTCTCTGACCCCTGAGGGTAGGCTAGATAGCCTGCATTCCAACTTACCTGGTGGGCTTACTAAAAATGCTTTTTTTAATATCTCTTCCCCCTCCACACTGTCCTGTCCTGTCCTGTCCTGTCTTATATTGCTACCGCTACATGGGCAAGCAAGCCACATTGGGCAACAAGTCACAGGATCCCCAAGTCGAGTGAACCCCCTGGGAGTCTATACCTGTGAACTGCCAATCCTCCTTTGCTAAGGAACCATTTCTTGCGAGTCACACATTGCTCTGCTCCTCTCGATCTGCTCCCTCACTGGCTTCCTTCTCTCCTCAATGCACATTGCCTTCTTGTCTCTTTCTCTTTTAAACTTCCTGCAACGTGCTTCACACGTCACTTCTGTGAGCGTGACATCAGTCACACTCACATGAACTCTATCTTACATTAGTCATTCACCATAGTAACTCTTGTATGTGTGTGTGTGCTTGTGTTGTGGTTTGAACCAATTGTCACCTGTGTGTGTTGTGTGCCTGGAAAGGGCTCATGTTGTGTATGCCTTGCTACTTGGAACAAAGAACCATTGTGTGTCGTATGTGCGTTATTTTGAATTCTTAGGTCACGTGATCACGTCATATATATGGACTGTACTTTGGTTTTTTTCTAATTAGAGATCTTTCTTGAATTACAATTCAACCCTAAGTTGCTGTCAACCTGTTAGCAGGGAGTTAGCTAGCTAAGGGCTCAGTTAGCTGAGACATTGGATTTCCTGGTGGCAGCGATAGCAGCATCGTCCCACCAGACGTCAACGGAGCTTCCCAACTCGGAACCTGTTCACATTCTGGTGGCAGCGGTGTGCGAGACGAACCCCGTCTACCCTCTGTGTGTTTGCACCTGGCTGTTCGAGTTCTGGACCAACAGCGGTGTGCGAGACGAAACCCCGTCTACCTTCTGTGTGTGTGCTGTCTGCATTCCATTTGGTTGGCAGCAGCGTGCGAGATGAACCTCGTCTACTCTGTGTCTGACTGTCCGCATCTGGATTGGCAGTCGTGTGTGAAAACCTTCGGGATTAGTATTCCTTCGGGAGTGTGTTTTGGATCGTATTGAACTGTGCTGGACACTTGTGTGTGTGTGTCTCAGTGTTTCATTGTGTTTTGTGATCTACCCTGTGTATTGCCTTGTTTCATTCTCTTCTAATCTTATTTTGTGGTCAACTGTGTTTGTTTCTATAGGTCTTGACATGTCTGAGGATCGGGGACGTGCCAGCGACGATCTCGTGGATGAGGGGTTGAGTGATACAATAAGTGTTATTGATACAGCAGATAATGGTGACCCTCGGGATGCTCGTTTTCGACCATCTTATTACCCTTCGCGGAATGTATTGGACTTGAGATCGCCATATGGGACTCGGAGCAATGTTTCCCTTGGGAAATCAGTGCTCGTTGAAGGAGATTCCCTTGGCCATTCTTCTACTTCAGACGCCGGTGGGCAGAATCAACAACGTCCTGTGGTGGAGCCGCAAACCCTTGGGCTTGTTAACACCACGACCACCTCGTCAACACCTTCGTCAACACCTGAGACGTTCCCTTCGGAGTTTGCAAGGGCTCCTGGCAGCGAGCGCGGCAATCTTGCCTTTGCACACGCAGCCCCAGGAGGTTGCGGGCGGGGCACTTCGGTGTCTCAGCATGTAGTACGGAGCTCAACATCTGTAGGAGCTGACAAGCAGAGTTGTGCACCCAGTGTGTCTGACGACCCCGTGAATTCCCTAACTTCCAGAGATATTGCTATGTCCCATGAGGCAATGTTGACCTGCATGCGGGGCATGTTGGAAGGACAATCACTAGAAGCAGAGTATGCAAGGAAGCAGAGACTGGAAGAACAGGATGAAGCTAGGAAACAGAGACTTGAAGTGAGAGAATTTGAACTTAAACGTTATGAGTTGGATTGTATTGCTAGAAAAGACGAAGAAGAACGTAAAATTGAAAGAGATGAACGTTGGAGACGTGAGGACAAGGAAGAGCGTTTACGACAAGAAGATATTGCCGCACAGCTAAGAGAGGATGCTGTCCAACGTGACAACGCTAGACTGAAACTGGAAGAGGACCGTCATGCTGAGCTGGAACGTGAGAAGGAGCTCAAGGTTGCTAGGGAAAACATGAAGCTTAAGCTGCAATCCCTGTCTGCCTACACGGAGAAAGATAACATGGCAACCTACCTCTCCAGGTTCGAGGACATCATGTCTTCTGGGCGAGTGGATCAGGAACAGTGGGAAAGCTTCCTGGCGCCCAATCTTCCTACGAAGTTCGCTTCAAAGATCAAGCCTGGTGTTCAGTATAATGACATCAAGGCTGCACTCCTCAGTAGCTCGGGTGAAACTGTCACCGAGTGTGGTTATCGTCTCCTTGGAACTTCGTCGGAGCAGTGGAAAGCCAAGTCTGCTTCTGACATTTGTGAGTTCCTGTATAACACTGTTATGGGCTTTACAGCTCGTTGTGACACGGTTGATGATACTCGTATGACCTTGTGGACTATGTTATCCCGGAGAATTCTGCCTTCGGATGGGTTAGTGGCACTAGAGTCTAAGACCCTGAAGACGTTCACGGATGTCACTAGGTTCTGGGAGGATTGGCTATCCACCAGACACCCTGGCAATTTCTTCAGGCCTCGAGTTGCCGAGTCGTCGTACAGTGGTTTCCGGGGAGGGAGTGCCCATCGATCTGGAAATCACACCCCTTCGTATTATAAGCCTGCTGACAATGTACCTGATGGGAGTAACCCTACTCCGTTCCCATTCCCTTGCTTTCACTGTGGGAAGAAAGGTCACCGTATGGCTGTCTGGCCTGACAAAGATAAGCCTAGTGCCAAGAGTAAAGATCGTCAAATTGTCTGTCACCTCTGCGGGACGCCGGGGCACAAATCCCCTGACTGCCCGAAGAAGAAGGCAGGTGTCGAAAAGAAGGCAGTCAAAGCAGTACGTAAGAAGTCTGATGTTGAAGTTGTATCCGGTACTAATGCCAATGTTGTTGCTGGTGCCAATGCCGTTCCTAAGCAGAGATGGAACGTGACCCCGGGCCATGTTAATGGTAAGCCTTGTAATATTGTCTGCGATACGGGCGCAGAGGTAGCAGTAGTACCCAGGTCCTTAGTAGGTTTTGAATGCAATGAAACAGGTCCTGTTGTAGTCTGTGGTTTTGATGGAAATTGTAAAGGCCGTTCTTCTGCCATTGTTAAGTTTGTGATTAACGGAAAAGAATTTACCCGTAGTGCTGTGATATCTGAAGAGGATGGGATGGTTGTTGTTTGTTCCCATATGTTGCCAATGATCGTGAGACGGCAACCTTTATAGCTGATGCACTTGACAAAGTTAAGCCTTTTGTCCCCATAACTGAAAGTGAACCCCCTGAGTCGTCTGTATTAGCAGTGACGACCCGTGCCCAAACCAAGGAGAATGCACTCTTAGATCTGAATGAAGTTAGTGAAGATGAGGTTTTGAGAAGAGGTGCCATTGGGGAGGAGTCTGACAGTCTTGCAGGAGATGAAGAAGTTGAGCAGTTGCTTTCTTCGGAAGTTCCGGTGGAGGCAGAACCTAGGCAAGATGTTGGTAAGGGACGTGTTGTGGAGGATTGTGATGTTGATGATGTTGATGGTGTAAATAGTGCTGAAGCTAGTGTTAATGATTGTTGGGATGATGATATATCTGAGTGTACAGATGATAGTGTTTGTGTACAGCTCAAGGACGTTAGGGAGTCGTTGTCTGAGCCTGACTGTAGAGCGGCGGCTTCCCTGGCTTCTCTTGGTGCCTTGGAGAACGGTACTGATCTGGAAGACTTTCTCTCTGAGTTGAAG